>OJOA01001257.1_pt1 | contig 13187 bp, 6 predicted proteins | sample 1597991 | NCBI WGS metagenome assembly OJOA01 (sample SAMN01915207, study PRJEB22387) | human gut metagenome | isolation source: stool | host: Homo sapiens | place: USA | reverse complement strand
CTTCATCCGCAAGGAGCAGAAGCTGGATGAGTACAAGGAACACAAATTCTCCGACGACGACCGGAAGAACCTGCGCGAAACGGGCAACCTCGGCAGGGTCGTGGACATCGTGGACAGGGAAACGGGTGAAATCATCCCCTCGTTCATCAGCATAGACCGCAAGACGAATGAAATCACGGACATTCCGGCAAACAAGGTGCGCATACCGGATCGCATCGGAAAGACGGAAATCACCAAGCAGGAGCAGGATATGCTGCGTGCCGGGCTGCCCGTGCGCGACAAGCTCATCGAACGCAACGACGGCAGGAAGTTCGTCACCACACTTCAAGTGAACGTCGAGCAGCGAGGCGTGGAGTTCGTACCGGGAACCGGCAGGTCGCCGCGTACCGCCCAAACGCAGGAAGCCAAGAACAATCCCACGCAGGGACAGGCTCAGGGCATGGAAAATTCCGCAGCCCCACAGAAAGAGCAACGCCGCAACACGTGGACGAACGCCGACGGCAGCATCCGCCCCATCAGTAAATGGAGCGGCGTGAACTTCACCGACCAACAGAAAGCCGATTACGCGGCAGGCAAAGCTATCAAACTGGAGAACGTGACCGACAAGCAAGGTTTCCACGCCACGATGTACATCAAGTTCAACCCGGAGAAGGGACGTCCGTACCGCTACGACACCAACCCCGACAACGCGCAGAAGGTCGCCCCGTCCAACGAGAGCCGCACGCAGGTGGCGGTGAACAGCGAAGGAAAGACCAACGAGGCGACCAAGAACCTGAAAGAGCCGTTGCAGAAAGGGCAGACCGCTCCGAAAGACGACAAACAGCAAAAGCTGCAGGAGAAGCCTCAGAAGAAAAACAACAAGGGCATGAAGATGTAACATCCCGTGTCCACCACTAAATCCAAAGTAACAATTCATAAAAAAGTAATCAGCATGAAGACAATCATTGCAGAAAAGCCATCCGTGGCACGTGAGATCGCCCGCATCGTGGGCGCGACAAAGAGAGAGGAAGGATATTTCGAGGGAGGCGGCTGTGCCGTGACATGGGCATTCGGACACCTTGTCCAGCTTGCTATGCCCGACGGCTACGGCATACGCGGCTTCGTCCGTGACAACCTGCCCGTCATCCCCGAAACCTTCACGCTCATTCCCCGTCAGGAAAAAACGGAGAAGGGTTACAAACCCGACAGCGGCGTGGTGTCGCAGATAAAAATCATCGCCCGTCTTTTCAAGGAAAGCGAGCAGATCATCGTGGCGACCGATGCAGGACGCGAAGGTGAGCTTATCTTCCGATACCTCTACCATTATATCGGATGTACTACGCCTTTCGTACGCCTGTGGATAAGCTCGCTCACCGACAAGGCTATCCGCGAGGGACTGCGCAACCTTGAAGCGGGAAGCAAGTATGACAACCTCTATCTTACTGCCAAAGCACGGAGCGAATCCGACTGGCTTGTGGGCATCAACGGCACGCAGGCACTCTCCATCGCTGCTGGACACGGCACATATTCCGTCGGACGGGTGCAGACGCCCACGTTGGCGATGGTGTGCGTACGCTATTGGGAGAACCGCCGCTTCACGGTGGAACCGTTCTGGCAGCTCCATATTGCCACTGACGGTGGCAACGGCGAAGTGGTGAAATTCTCTTCTTCTGAGAAATGGAAAGAGAAAGAGCCGGCGACGGAACTATACAATAAGGTAAAGGAAGCAGGCACAGCCACTGTCACGAAAGCAGAACGCAAGGAGAAGACGGAGGACACTCCGCTTCTGTACGACCTGACCACGCTCCAAAAGGAAGCCAACGCCAAGCACGGCTTCACGGCAGAACAGACGCTTGAAATCGCACAGAAGCTCTACGAGAAGAAACTCATCACCTATCCAAGAACAGGAAGCCGCTACATCCCAGAAGACGTGTTCGTGGAAATACCCAAGCTGCTCGCCTTCATCGGCAGCCTGCCCGAATGGAAAGGCAAAGTCAATCCGAAAGCCATGCCTACACGCCGCAGCGTGGACGGTGGCAAGGTAACGGACCACCACGCCCTGCTCGTCACGGGCGAGAAACCGCTGTTCCTCTCCAAAGAAGATAATACCGTCTATCAGATGATTGCCGGACGCATGATTGAGGCTTTCTCTGAAAAATGCGTCAAAGACACCGCCACTGTTACGGCGGAGTGTGCCGGAGCGGAGTTCGTGGCAAAAGGCAGCATCATCAAACAAGCCGGGTGGCGTGCCGTCTATGGCGAGGAAGAGAAAGAGGAAACCATCATCCCCGGCTGGCAGGAAGGCGACACGCTGACACTGAAAGCTGCCTCCATCACAGAGGGCAAGACCAAGCCTAAACCGCTGCATACCGAAGCCACCCTGCTGTCCGCTATGGAAACGGCAGGCAAGGAGATTGAGGACGATGCGCTGCGTCAGGCTTTGAAGGACTGCGGCATTGGCACGCCTGCTACCCGTGCAGCGATTATCGAAACGCTTTTCAAACGGGGATACATGGAACGCTGCAAGAAGTCGCTTGTACCTACCGAAAAGGGGCTTGCCCTCTACTCGGTCGTGAAGACGATGCGCATCGCCGACGTTGCCATGACGGGCGAATGGGAAAAGGAGCTGGCACGCATTGAGCGCGGGGAACTGCCTGCCGATACCTTCCGCAAGGAGATAGAGGCGTACACGCAGGAAATTACCTCCGAACTGCTCTCGTGCGACAAGCTGTTCGCCCGCAGGGATTCCGGCTGCAAGTGTCCCAAGTGCGGAACGGGAAGTATGCAGTTTTACGGCAAGGTCGTCCGCTGCGACAACGCGGAGTGCGGGCTGCCCGTGTTCCGCCTGAAGGCAAACCGTACCCTCACCGATGACGAGATCAAAGACCTGCTCACCGACGGACACACGAAACTGCTCAAAGGCTTCAAGAGCAAGCAGGGCAAGAGCTTCGATGCCGTGGTTGCCTTTGACGGGGACTACAACACGACTTTCGTGTTCCCCGAAAGGAAAACAACCAAGAAATTTTCAGGACGGAAGAAATAGTATTAACTTTGCCACTGATTCAGAGTAATGAACTGTTCTTCGATACCGGATTACACTCATACTTTGGACTTAGTGGTGGCACTCGGAGGGATACCGGGTGCCTTTTCTTTCTCCTTTCAGACAATTATCCCGGTCATGATTTACCAATCCACTAAATTCCAAAGTAATGAACAACAAGAAGAAAAACGAGGGGCAAACCGACTTTTCCTACTACGGTCTGTACCTGCTGGACTATCTCAGAACGAACAAATTTGAACAAGCGACCGACGAAGCCTTCATCCGTGAACGCGCCGACCGTGCCGCCGGAACGTATGAATGGGCAATGCTCGAAGGCTATCCCGCCGATGGTGCGCAGGAACTGGCGATGCGCACGCTGCTGGAGGGGCTTCACTACTCCAAGTACGCCATCCTCCGCGAAGTCGTAGAGAACGAGTTTTCCGATGACGTGCCGGAAGCGAAGCGTGAATCCTTTACCCGAAAACTGCTGCCACTTGTCGGAAACGTATTCTCCATTTATGACCTCTCGGACGACAATTTCGCCCTGTCGCCCGATTACGACCTGCTCTACACGGAGCTGACGGGGGCTGTCGTCCTTTATATAGAGGAATATGGCGTTTAACCGTAAACAAAGGCTGCGGGACAATATCGAGGCGATACGGACGGCATTCGTCCTTGACAGGGAACAACGCACCCCCACCGCACGCGAAAGGCTCCTGTTGGAGCGTTATTGCGGTTTCGGTGGACTGAAGTGCATACTGAACCCAGCAAAGGAACTGACGGATGCCGTCCATTGGGCGAAATCTGACCTCGAACTGTTTGCCCCGACCGTGGAACTGCACAAGTTACTACGGGAGAATACAAAAGATGATACGGAGTATAAGCAGTGCATGGATGCCATGAAGCAATCCGTTCTGACCGCTTTCTATACTCCGCCGGAGATAACAGGCACTATTGCGGACGTGCTGCATGAACACGGCATACGCCCCGACCGGGTATTGGAACCGTCGGCAGGCGTTGGCGCATTTGTGGATGCCGTATTAGAGAACAAGCCGGACGCGGACATCATGGCTTTTGAGAAAGACCTGATGACGGGCAAGATATTGAGACACCTGCATCCCGACCAGAAAGTAAGGATACAGGGATACGAGAAAATTGAAAAGCCGTTCATGAACCATTTTGATCTGGCTATCTCCAATATCCCGTTTGGTGATGTGGCGGTGTTCGACCCGGAATTTACCAACAGCCATGATCCAGCAAGGCACTCGGCGGCGCGGACGATACATAACTATTTCTTTCTGAAAAGCCTTGATGCGGTGCGTGAAGGCGGAATCGTGGCGTTCATTACCTCACAAGGGGTGTTAGATGCCCCGACCAATGAGCCTATACGCGAGTATATGATGAACCACGCCAATCTGGTGGGTGTTGCCCGTCTGCCGAATAACCTCTTTACGGAAAATGCGGGTACGGAGGTAGGCAGTGATTTGATTATCCTGCAAAAGAACAGCGGAAAGAACGGGGAACTGTATTATAACGAGAAACTTTTTGTGCAAACCGAACAGACCCCTATCGGCACTTCCGTAAACGGCTATGTATGGAGCATCGGTTCGCTTTCCCACACGGATTTGACCAAAAGTACCGACCCTTACGGAAAGCCTGCCTATAAGCTCATGCACAGAGGCGACACCGTACAACTGGCGGAAGACTTACGGGAACATCTGAAAATAGAACTGCACCAACTCGACAGGGAACTCTACGAAAAACACAGCCTGCATTCGGCGCAAGTGGAAAGTACGGATAAAAGTACGCCTGAGGAAGTACAGCCGTCTCCTAAAGTAGAAGCGGTGACTTCTACCGCTAATGTTTTTATCACAGAAGCGGAGAAACCGAAAGTTCAACCCATAGACGAGAAGCCGGAGATTGAGCCACGTCAGACGAATCATTCAAATGCCGTTCAGCTCACTCTGCTTGACCTTTGGGGTATGCCCATAGAAGAACCTGCCAAAAAGAAAAAGGCAACTAAAAAGGAAAACAAGGCAAAGAGTGTACCATCCAAACCGAAGCCGCAGGTTACGGCTGCACCTCCTATTGAATCCGTCAAGCCTGCAACCGAAAGCAAGGAGGCAAAGCCGGAAAATGCCGGGAGACAAAGCGACCCAGAAGATATTTATGCCACTTTGGACTGGGAAACCAATCCGCCCATTAACGGCTTCTATGAAACAATGATGAGCCTGACACCGGAACGGCGCAAGGCTCTACGGCTTGAAGCGGAACGGCACAGACAGGAACAACTGAAAAAGTCGGGTGTCAAGGACACGCTGAATCCAGCCTTTGTGCCTTCGTCGGGTAACCAGGCGGAGCAAAAGGAAGCAGCAAAACAACCCAAAGCACAGCCGGAAGCAACTCCCGTTCCTGTTACGGACAATAGCCAAAGTGAGAAAGCAACCACTTCACTATTCCCTGAATTTGAAACGGGAAAGCCGAAGGAGGAAGTACCCGACCTTACGTCGCGTCCCTATCACCGCACGCCGGAAATGCACCTGCGTGAAGGTTCGCTGGTGGCAAACAGGGCACGCGACATCGGTTATCTGAAGGACATTACTCCCTACGGTGCAACTTTCCAACCGCTTGGACTGACAGGCTACCAAAAAGAAAAAGCGTTGCTGTATGTATCGCTCCGTGACGCATACGAGCGGTTGTACCGCTATGAATCGAACAGACACGAGGCAAATGTTCCATGGCGTGAACACCTTAATACCTGTTACGACGAGTTTGTCATGCGTTATGGCAACCTCAACGCCAAACAGAATGTGAAGTTAGTAATGATGGATGCCGGAGGGCGCGACATCCTTTCGCTGGAACGCGTGGAGGACGGCAAGTTCGTCAAGGCGGACATCTTCGACCGTCCCGTTTCCTTCTCGGTGGAGAACCACGCCAATGTCGGCTCTCCCGAAGAAGCCTTGTCCGCATCGCTCAACAAGTACGGTACGGTCAATCTCGGCTATATGCAGGGGATAACAGACAATACGGAAGAAGAACTGCTCAACGCCCTCAAGGGACGTATCTTCTATAATCCGCTCGTAACCGGTTACGAGATCAAAGACCGCTTCATCGCGGGGAACGTGATAGAGAAAGCGGAGCGCATAGAGGCATGGATAGGCGGTAATCCCGAAAACGAAAGATTACCGGAGGTGAAACAGGCTTTGGAGGCTTTGAAGGAAGCCGAACCGCAGCGTATCGCTTTTGAAGACCTCGACTTCAACTTCGGTGAACGCTGGATTCCCACGGGCGTGTATGCCGCATACATGAGCCATCTTTTCGACACGGATGTGAAAATCGCCTATTCCGCCAGCATGGACGAGTTTTCCGTGGCGTGTGGCTACCGCACCATGAAGATCACGGACGAGTTTCTGGTAAAGGGCTATTACCGGAACTATGACGGTATGCACCTGTTGAAACACGCTTTGCACAACACCTGTCCCGACATGATGAAAAGTATCGGCAAGGACGAGAACGGCAATGACATCAAGGTGCGTGATAGCGAGGGCATACAGCTTGCCAACGCCAAGATTGACGAGATACGGGGTGGGTTCTCGGAATGGTTGGAAGAGCAGTCACCGCAGTTCAAGGAACGGCTCGTGACAATGTATAACCGCAAGTTCAACTGTTTCGTGCGCCCGAAGTATGACGGCTCGCACCAGACGTTTCCTGACCTCAACCTGAAAGGGCTGGCAAGTCGGGGGATTCAAAGCGTTTATCCGTCGCAAAAGGATTGCGTCTGGATGATAAAACAGAATGGCGGCGGGATATGCGACCATGAAGTCGGAACAGGTAAAACGCTGATAATGTGTATTGCAGCGCATGAAATGAAACGTCTAAACTTGGCGCACAAGCCGATGATTATCGGATTGAAAGCGAACGTGGCGGAGATTGCCGCAACCTATCAGGCGGCATATCCTAATGCGAGGATTCTCTACGCTTCGGAAAAGGATTTTTCTACCGCCAACCGCGTGCGTTTCTTCAACAACATCAAGAACAATGACTACGATTGCGTCATCATGTCGCACGACCAATTTGGTAAGATACCGCAGTCACCGGAGTTGCAGCAACGCATCCTGCAAGCGGAGCTTGACACGGTGGAGGAAAACCTCGAAGTCTTGCGGCAGCAGGGCAAGAACGTGTCGCGGGCGATGCTGAAAGGATTGGAGAAACGCAAGCACAACCTTGAAGCGAAGCTGGAAAAAGTGGAATACGCCATCAAATCCCGCACGGACGACGTGGTGGACTTCAAGCAGATGGGTATCGACCACATCTTCATTGACGAATCGCACCAATTTAAGAACTTGACTTTCAACACCCGGCATGACCGTGTGGCGGGGTTGGGAAACTCGGAAGGAAGCCAGAAAGCCCTGAATATGCTCTTTGCCATACGCACCATACAGGAGCGCACCGGCAAGGACTTGGGGGCGACATTTCTTTCCGGCACGACCATATCCAACAGCTTGACGGAATTGTACCTGCTCTTCAAATACCTACGTCCGAAGGAACTGGAACGGCAGGACATCCGCTGCTTCGACGCATGGGCGGCAATCTTCGCCAAGAAGACGACCGACTTCGAGTTCAACGTGACAAACAATGTGGTACAGAAGGAGCGTTTCCGCTACTTCATCAAAGTTCCGGAGCTTGCGGCCTTCTACAACGAGATCACCGATTACCGCACAGCGGAAGACGTGGGCGTGGACCGTCCGCACAAGAACGAGATACTGCACAACATTCCTCCTACGCCCGACCAAGAGTATTTCATCAAACAACTGATGGAATTTGCCAAGACGGGCGACGCCACGCTACTGGGCAGGCTACCTTTGTCGGAAACGGAGGAGAAGGCAAAGATGCTCATCGCCACCGACTACGCGCGGAAGATGGCTTTGGATATGCGCATGATAGACCCCAATTACGAAGACCACCCCGACAACAAGGCGAGCCACTGCGCCAAAATGATAGCGGAGTATTACCACAAATACGACGCGCACAAGGGAACGCAGTTCGTCTTCTCGGATTTGGGGACATACCAGCCGGGAGACGGGTGGAACGTGTACAGCGAGATAAAGCGGAAACTGACGGAGGATTACGGCATACCGGCAAGCGAGGTGCGCTTCATTCAGGAGTGCAAGACCGACAAGGCACGCAAGGCGGTAATAGATGCCATGAACGCCGGAACGGTGCGCGTGCTGTTCGGTTCCACCTCCATGCTCGGAACGGGCGTAAACGCGCAGAAACGGTGCGCGGCTATCCATCATCTTGATACGCCGTGGCGACCATCCGACCTGCAACAGCGTGACGGACGGGGAGTTAGAGCCGGAAACGAGATTGCCAAGCATTTTGCCGGGAACAACGTGGATGTCATCATCTACGCCGTGGAGAAGTCGTTGGACAGCTACAAGTTCAACCTGCTGCACTGCAAACAGACGTTCATATCGCAGCTCAAAAGCGGGGCTATGGGCGCACGTACTATTGACGAGGGAGCGATGGACGAAAAATCGGGCATGAACTTCTCGGAGTATATGGCATTGCTTTCCGGCAATACCGACCTTTTGGATAAGGCGAAATTAGAGAAGCGTATCGCCTCGCTCGAAGGGGAACGCAAGTCGTGGGGCAAGGGCAAGCGCGATTCGGAGTTCAAGCTGGAATCCAAGACGGGAGAACTGCGCAACAACACGGCTTTCATCGAAGCCATGACGGAAGACTGGAACCGTTTTCTTTCCGTTGTGCAGACTGATAAGGAAGGCAGCCGCCTTAATCTTGTCAAGGTGGACGGCGTGGATTCAACGGATGAGAAGGTCATCGGTAAGCGTTTGCAGGAAATCGCCAAGAACGCCACGACTGGTGGACTGTACAAGGCTGTCGGGGAACTTTACGGCTTTCCGATAAAGGTGGTCAGCGAGAGGACACTCAAAGAAGGTCTGGAGTTCACTGACAACCGCTTCGTGGTGGAGGGCAACTACAAGTACACCTACAACAACGGGCATCTGGCGATGGCAGACCCGATTGCTGCCGCACGAAACTTTCTGAACGCATTGGAGAGGATTCCGACCATCATCGACCAGTACAAGTCTAAGAACGAAGTGCTGGAAAAGGAGATTCCGCAGTTGCAGGAGATAGCGGGCAAGGTGTGGAAGAAGGAGGACGAGCTGAAACAGCTGAAGTCCGAACTCGCCGCACTGGACCGCAAGATACAGCTTGAGCTGGCTCCGGCTCAGGAAAACACAGAAGAGAACCGGCAAGGCAACGAGAAAAAACAGACGGAACAACAGCCGGAAAGCCCGCACGTGGACTTTGTACGCAGTCATTTAATTATAGGGAGACCCGGTTTATCGGAATCCAAAGGTGTAAAACTTTAATATCGAAGTCTTGACAGAAAAAGCCAGTGGTTGAATTTTTCACCACTGGCTTTAATTCTAATAATTTTTCAATCTAATATGACCGAATCTATAACGTTAAATCATAGATTATGTGTCTATTTGTGAAGAAAAAGACGTATCTTTGTATCAAAATCAAATAAGCATAACAATGGAGCCATCTATATCTATATACAGTTTTTCACTTTGTGCCGCACTGCCGTTGATGTTATTCTTCGGCTTTTATTTTTTGTTTGCAAAGACTCCTGAAAAGAAAATTTTCAAGAATTATCTCCGCTCCCGACAGATTATGGGTATAGCTATGCTGCTGCTTTCGGCAAACTATTCGGTACATTTCTTCTTTTGTGTCCGATTCAAAAATGCGGATTCTACCATATTGATGAACATGTCCACATACTTCCTGTGCTATTCTCTGTTCAGTTCGGCATTGATAATGTTGCTTGATCGTTTTTACATTACCAAACGGCGTGTGTGGACACATATCATTTTATGGATTATATTCTCAACTCTTTCCGGAGTTGTGGTGTTCCTGGTGCCAAGCGGAATCATACAAAAAATCTCTTTATTTGCTTTAGCTGTCTGGTTAGTTGTTTTTGGAGTCGTTTTAGCTCGCAGAGTCATAGTTGCATATCGTAGAGCCATTCGAATTTTCAATGAAACTCAGGCGGATGATATAGGCGCATATATCGAATGGCTTTCCATATTCACTTATTGGGCTGTTATCTTCGGTGTCGGATGCGGATTGCTGACATTCCTGCCTAACAAATATGTTTTTATTTGGATTTTGTCGTCAATTCCGTTCTACTGTTATCTTTTCTACAGCTATCAGAACTACCTGCTGTTCTATGAACAGGTGGAAAATGCGTTTGAGCAGGATATACAATCTGAACAAGAACTTCTGACAAATTCGGGAACTGAACCCGAAATGGTTTCAGATGAGGAAGTTCCAGTGTCCTATACAGAATTTATAGAGAAGGTGGACAACTGGATAAAGACAGACGGCTATGTCCAGCAGGGACTTACCATAAAAGAACTGTCCGAAATACTTCATACGAACCGTACCTATCTTTCCGCTTATATCAAGACTACGTATAAAATGACATTCCGCGAATGGATAACCAGTCTCCGGTTGGAGTATGCGAAAAACATGCTGAAGGAGCATCCGGAAATCAATATACAGAAGCTGACTGAGTCCTCCGGTTTTCTTTCCCGCAGTAACTTTATCAAATTATTTTCCGAGAAGGAAGGATGTACGCCTGCCAAATGGAAAAAAGCAAATCGGGAATAATTTGTGTACTAAAAAACATTGAAAAAGGTCTCAGAAACCCATTTTCAAAAAGTGCTCAAACGACAAAAAAAGTGCTAATTCGACAAAAAGGTGCTCTAACGACAATTTGAAAAGTGCTCAAACGACAATTTTTTATAAAACGCTGTATTTCAACAGAAAAAGTTTTTGTAATATTTTGGGCGCTGAATGGCATTTATTACCTTTGGAGATGACAAAGATAATGAATTCAAGTTTATATGAGCAGAAAAATCACTTTTCTTACCCTGTTTCTGGGGCTGATGACGGTAACTTTTCCTGTCATTGCGCAGCAGAAAGCAGACACGACCTACACCTTCCGGTTCGTTCCGCAGAAGGACATGTTCTACGTGCCTTGGAATGGCAATGACACGGAACTTGCCCGCCTGTTGGAATGTATCGAAAACAACAAAACCACAATTCTTGACGGCAAGCTGCCGCTATTGGTTGACGGCTACTGCAATTCGCAGGGCGGTGAAGCTGAGAACCTTGCCACGGCGAAGATCCGTGCCAACCGTGTGAAATCCGAACTGATTACACGCGTGGAAATAAAAGAGGAGAATTTCATTACCCGCAACCATGCGACAGAGGGAGACTTTGTCACCGTGCGCCTGACGGTACCGGTAAAGGAAACAGCCGCGACGGATGCGGAAGCGGAAGCACGACGCAAGGCGGAAGCCGAACGACTGGCAGCCGAGAAGCGTGCCGAACAGGAACGGCTTGCCGAAGAGCAACGTAAAGCGGAAGAAGCCCGACTTGCCGCTGAAAAGGCAGAAGCTGAGAAAGCCGCTCAACAAAATACACTTGCCGACACGCCGTCGGAAACCAAAACCCCAACCGACTATCATTTTTCCCTGCGTGCCAACCTGCTGCGCTGGACTACCCTGACACCAGATTTAGGACTTGAATGGCGCATCTGCCCGTCATGGGGCATTGCCGTAAACGGCTCATGGACTTCTTGGAGCTGGAGCGACAAAGACCGCCGCTATGCACTCTGGGAAGTGGCTCCGGAAGTACGTTACTATATGGGTGAGAAGAAAGCCTGGTATCTGGGCGCGATGTTCAAGGCCGGACAGTTCAACTACAAGCTTTCCGAAACAGGCAAGCAGGGCGACCTGATGGGTGGCGGCATCACCGCCGGATATCATCTGCGGCTGAACAAGGCATTAGATCTTGATTTCAACCTCGGGTTGGGCTACCTGAATGCCGATTTCGAAAAATATGAAGTCATCGACGATGTGCGCGTGCGCCGCGGCAACGAGACAAAAGATTGGTGGGGCCCCATCAATGCAGGTGTGACATTGGTATGGAAGTTATTCTAACACGGAGGAATAGAATATGAAAGCAAGACATATAAATATGATGGGAATGGCAGCCGCCGTGCTGCTCTCTTCCTGCGTGAAGGACACGCTTTATGACACGCCGCATCCCGACTACGGGAAGATTGCGGTGACAGCCGACTGGTCGGCCCGCGGTGAGGGTATCGACATACCTGCCACATGGACGGTCACCATTGGAGACTATACGGGTACGGAGACTTCCGCCACCCATACCCCCGACCATCTGTTTGCTCCGGGCAGCTACACCCTTGCGGTGTGGAACCCGGCTGAAGGAATCACGGTAAGCGGTACCACCGCCACCATTGCCGCAGCCACGGGAAACCGGGCAGGCACGGATGCCTTTGTGGACAATGCTCCGGGGTGGTTCTTCACCCATACGGAACAGGTGAGCATCGAGAAAGACAAGGACTATCCGCTGACCGCCGCAATGAAGCAGCAGGTGCGTGAGCTGACGCTTGTCATCGAGCCTATCGGTGATGCCGCAGGACGCATCACGGAGATTGCAGCCAGCCTGACGGGTGCGGCCGGGACACTCGACTTCGCTACCGATACCTACGGAGCCGCTTCGAGCGTCGTGCTGCCCTTCACGAAGATTACCGAAGGAGCCGATGCCGGCAAGTGGACGGCCACGGTGCGGCTGCTAGGTGTGACCGGCACGGAGCAGCTGCTGACGGGTGAAATCCGCTATGCGGACGGCAACCCGCTCCCCACGACGCTGGAGAGCGACCTCACGGAAGCCCTCAAGGATTTCAACGCCGGAAAGGTCGGACCGCTGACGCTCGGCGGCACATTGGTCGAGACCCCTGAAGAAACCGAATTTTCGGGATTCGAGATCACCGAATGGGAAACGGTGGACGGAGGCAACGTTAGCGCGGAAATGTAATATATACACTATGCAATTAATATAAAAAACAGATTTACAATGAAAACCCGATTTTTTGCTTTCGCAGCGCTGGCATTGTCACTTGCCGCCTGCAACAACGACAACGAGAACCTGAACAACGACGGCCCTGTGGCCGCCAAGTTCACCGCCGACATCTATGAATCTGTATCCACCCGCGTCAATTCGGAAGGAACCGACTGGACCGACGGCGACCGCATCGGCGTCA
>OJOA01001245.1_pt1 | contig 13280 bp, 9 predicted proteins | sample 1597991 | NCBI WGS metagenome assembly OJOA01 (sample SAMN01915207, study PRJEB22387) | human gut metagenome | isolation source: stool | host: Homo sapiens | place: USA | reverse complement strand
ATCTAAGTACGAAGCCGGCCACAAGATTAGATTTCTCAGGGTCGTTGTAGACTACGACGTTGATAGGATGCAGGTGTAAAGGTAGAGATACCAAAGCCGAGCATTACTAATTGCCCGTCCACTTTCCTTATATTTAGGATGGTGTATACGTTCGGTTATTACTACAGGATAAGATAACGCTGATGGCTTGTCGATATGTCGCCCTTATTCAGGTGGCTATAGCACAAGGGTTCCACCTCTTCCCATTCCGAACAGAGAAGTTAAGCCTTGTCACGCCGATGGTACTGCGTCACAGTGGGAGAGTAGGTAGCTGCCGTTTTTGATTGAAGCCTCCGGACTTGAAGAAGTTCCGGAGGCTTTTTTTTTGCATCCACGTGTGAAATATGACCTCTACTATTGCTCATCTCCCAATTATGGATTACTTTTGCCCATAACCTAAAAATAATACGTCAATGGATACATTATTACCATTTGCATTACTATGCTTTACCTCTTTTTTCACATTAACCAACCCGTTGGGAACCATGCCTGTATTTTTGACTATGACTAAAGGAATGGATGATGAAGAACGGCGTCATATTGTGAAACGTGCTACTATCATTTCCTTTATTACACTTCTGGCTTTTACTTTTTCCGGGCAATTTTTATTCAAATTCTTTGGAATATCGACCAATGGCTTTCGTATTGCTGCCGGTTTTATTATTTTGAAGATTGGATATGATATGTTACAGGCACGTTTTACTAATACTAAGTTGAAAGACGAAGAAATTAAAACGTATGCCAATGATATTTCAATTACCCCATTATCTATTCCTATGCTTTGCGGTCCCGGTGCTATAGCTAACGGAATAATGTTAATGGATGATGCCAATACTTGGACTATGAAGGGGGTATTGATTGGGATGATTGGTTTGATTTATTTTATCACTTATCTTATATTGCGGGCGTCTACTCGGTTGGTTTCTATTCTTGGCGAAACTGGAAATAATGTAATGATGCGTTTGATGGGACTTATTTTGATGGTAATAGCTGTGGAATGTTTCGTTAGCGGACTTCGTCCGATATTAATTGATATTATCCAATCAAGTAGGGTTTAACCAACGAAAGAATGTGCTGAAAGTAGAATATGATTATTTAATTCACTTTGAGCACATTCTTTGTATCTGGGTGCTGGTTATTAGTCAAATTCAACTAATATACGGAATACTTTTCCGGGGGCTTTCGCCCACTCTTCCATAGCTTGTAGTGCGGTTTCGGGTTTGGCTACTTTGCTGATTAATTCATCCTTTGGACAAGTACCTTGCTCCATATAGCGGATAACTGCCCTGAAATCTGCGGGTAGTGCATTACGAGAACCTCGGATATCAAGCTCTTTCTGTACAAAATATTTAGTCTGAAAAGACACCTCTGATTTTGCATAACCTATGCATACGACCCTTCCGGTAAATCCAACTTCATTGACTGCCATGACATAGGTTGCAGGGCTGCCGACAGCTTCGATGACCACATCAGGACCAAATCCTTCTGTAATCTTTGTCAAGCGTTCGTGTACATTCTCTGTCATGGAGTTGATGGTGTGGTGAGCGCCTACCCGTTTGGCTAGTTCCAATTTTTCATCGTCCAAATCTACGGCAATAACGGTAGCTCCACGAAGAGTTGAACGTACAATAGCACCCATACCGATCATTCCGCAGCCAATAATCATAACTGTATCGATGTCTGTAACTTGCGCTCGTGAAACTGCATGGAAACCTACACTCATTGGTTCGATTAGTGCACAATCACGAGGAGAAATATGGCTTGCCGGGATTATTTTGTTCCAAGGCAGTGCGATATATTCACACATGGCACCATTACGCTGTACTCCCAGGGTTTCGTTATGTTCGCAGGCATTTACTCTGCCGTTACGGCATGAAGCACATTTTCCGCAATTGGTATAAGGATTGACTGTGACGCTCATACCCGGTTTTAATGATTCTGGTACATCCTTGCCTATGGCTTCAATAATAGCTCCTACTTCGTGTCCCGGAATGACAGGTAGTTTTACCATTGGATTACGTCCTAAAAATGTATTCAGGTCCGAGCCGCAAAAGCCTACATATTTAATTTTTACAAGAACTTCTCCCGGTTTAAGAGCGGGTTTCTCAATGTCTACTACCTTCATCTCGGAAGGAGCAGTAATTTGAATTGCTTTCATCTTCTGTTTATTTTTATAAGTTTTTAATCAATTACTTTGTATCCTTTCCAACCATAGTAGGCACAAAACAGGAAACAAATCATAGGAATAGCATAAGCTATATAATAAATGTGTTCGTTCAGATGCATCACATAAGCAGTGAGTTGGGGCAAGCAAGCATTTCCAACGATGGCCATAACTAGAAATGCCGAGCCGCTTTTTGTGTTGCTGCCTAAATCAGTCAAAGCAAGCGAGAACTGAGTGGGATACATGATAGACATGAAAAAAGAAATGCCCAGCATGGCATAAAGACCTGTCCAACCACCAAAACAAACCACAACAATACATAGCAAGACATTAATCAGCGCATATACCAAGAGCATGTCTTGTGGACGGAATTTTACCATGAGTAGTGTGCCTGTCCATCTTCCTGCCAAAAAAGCCAGCATATAAAGACCGAAAAAGGTGGTGGCTGTATTTTCAGGTAGTTCTGCATAGGTACAACAGTAGACTAGAAATAAACTGTTAATGGCTGTCTGACCACCATTGTAGAAGAATTGTGCAATGACTCCCCAACGAAGGTGAGAACGTTTTAAGACTCCGAAATCAATTAATTTTTCTCCTTTATATTCTACTCCTTCCATCGTATTTCCTTCTTTGATTTTAGGTAATTTGGAGAAGATAAAGATGATGGCAATAACAATGAGTAACATAGCTAGCAGCAGATAAGGAAGTTTCATGGCGTCTGTTTCTGTTTGAATGTAACCTTCCCAGCCACCGGGAAAAGAAGCGGGCAGGGTGTTGCGGGTATAGTGGTTGCCACTCAGAATCAGTTTGCTGAGAAACATGGCGGCTATAAAAGCTCCCAGCCCATTGAATGATTGTGCTAGATTCAATCGACGGGGCGCACTTTCTGGATCTCCCAAAGCGGTTACATAAGGATTGGCTGCTGTTTCTAAAAAACACATTCCAGTGGCAATGATGAAGAATATACATAGATATGCCCAATATTCTTTCAGCATAGCAGCGGGGAAGAACAGTAACCCACCACATGCTGCCAGTAATAACCCGAAAATAATTCCCGATTTGTAGCTGTATTTTTTCATGAACATAGCGATGGGAATGGGACAGATGAAATAGGCAAGCCAGTAGGCTGTTTCTGTGAATGATGCTTCGAAAGCGTTTAACTCACAGGTTTTCATCAGCTGTCTTATCATAGTAGGTAGTAGATTGCTGCTGATAGCCCATAGGAAAAACAGGCAGAATATGAGCATCAATGGTACATAATAGGTCTTATTTTTCATGGTATGGATTAATAAGTGTCAGTTGATTATTCTGACATGTTTTTTATGTAAGGAAGAGATATGAGATTTTTGAAACCATAAAATCTTTCGGCGTTTTTACCTAAAAAAAGTGCTTTCTCTTCTTGTGTCATTTCAGTCGTTTTAAGGATGAAATCGTAAGACATCTTGTAAGTAATGGCCGTAATGGTCCGCGGGTAATCCGATCCCCACATCAGTTTGTCCATACCGACCAAATCTGTTGCTTCTTTGATAGCCTTCACCGCTCCTGCAAACGGGTAGAATTCACTGTTGAACAACCAGGTAATGCCTCCTGACTCTATCATGACATGGGTATGCCGGGCCAGTTTTATTTGTTCCTGCCAATGAGGAGTTGTAACCATACCGAAATGTCCGATAGCGATTTTTAGTTGCGGACATTCCTGGATAATTTCTTTCATCTCCTGCACTTGCGTGTTTCCATCAGCCAGATCAATGGAAAGGATAATGTTTTTATCTTCCATGTAATGGAACATTTCCATCATTTCGTCACAGTTCAGCATGACTCTTCCTTCTTTTAGAAAAAGGCGGTGTGCTGGGATTTTTATTGCTTTGAAACCAGAACTTATTAATTCCTTGGCCTGTTGCAGATAACCGGGTTTACGAAATTCGCACATACCGCATACAAAGAAACGGTCTGGGTATTTATGGGACACTTTTGCGAGGTATTCATTTTGGATGCCATCAATAAATTCCTGAGTGACTACGGCAGCCGATACTTGTGCATAGTCCATGTTCGAGAGAAAAACCTCGGCACTATTCCGCCCGTCAATCATAAAGGGCGGAACCATCTGACGTTCTTCTCCCATAAATAACGAACGTCCGTTGGTTAAAGTACGGATAGGCAATCCGTTGACTTCCGTATTTTGCCGTAACCAAAGATGGGAATGTGCATCTATTATGTTAAAATCCATCATTATTCTCCTTTGTATTATGAATTAGCCCAACTGACACGCATTTGTTTTCCGATAATTTCTTGTACTTCCTTTACAAGGTTCCAATCGATGGGTTCTTCAGCGTATGTTATATTTTTCAATACATTATCTGGATTGGCCGAACTGAACAAAGTGGTGGCGATACGTGGATTGCTGACAGAATATTGAATAGCCAGTTTCTCTATAGGATAATTTTTGGACAGGCAATGTTGAACAGCTTTCCGACAGGCTTCTACCAGTGATTGGGGGGCCGGATGCCATGCAGGAACCCCACGTTGGGAGAGCAAGCCCATTGAAAGGGGGGAGGCATTGATGATGCCGATATTCTTTGATTCAAAATAATCCAGATAATCAGTCAGTTTCTCGTCATTCAGACAATAATGGCAGAAGTTAAGTACGCTTTCTACTGTTCCTGGTTCCGAGTGATCAATGACCCATTTTAAGTTTTCTAATTGCAAATCTGTGATACCTACATGTCCCACAATACCTTTCTTTTTAAGTTCTACCAGTGCAGGTAATGTTTCGTTGACTACCTGATTCATGTCTGAAAACTCTACATCGTGTACATTAATCAGATCGATATATTCAATGTGGAGTCTTTCCAAGCTTTCATAAACGCTTTCCGTTGCACGTTTTCCGGAATAATCCCATGTGTTGATTCCATCTTTTCCATAGCGTCCCACTTTGGTAGAGAGATAATATTTGTCACGTGGGATTTCTTTCAATGCTTTGCCTAATACGGTTTCGGCCTTGTAGTGCCCGTAGTAGGGAGATACATCAATAAAATTCATTCCATTCTCTACTGCTGTGTAAACAGCTTTGATACCCTCTGCTTCGCGGATATCATGAAAAACTCCTCCTAATGAAGATGCGCCGAAACTAAGATTGGAAACCCGCATACCGGTTTTCCCGATTTCATTGTAATTCATAGTTCTATTTATTTTTAGATTTATTTCCGGAATCAAAAATAGAGGAATAACCTTTAGGTATGTGGTGGAAGAGGTTGAAAAAAGTACGTAAACCTTTGCGTAAAAATAATAAGACGGTTACTTTTTATATAGTTCTCTATATTGCTGAGGAGTAACGCCTGTGATTTTTTTGAATAAGCGGTTGAAATAAGAATGGTCTTCATAAGCAAGGAGATAAGCTATGTTTTTTACAGGAATATCCTCTGTAATCAGAATTAATTGGGCTTTCTCTATTTTTTTCTGATTAATATATTGCAGCGGTGTGTTACCGACTTCTTTTTTGAAAAGACGGATAAAATGATCTTTTGAGAGGCATGAGATTGCTGCCAATGAGTCTATATCTACTGTTTTATAGATATTTTTTCGGATGTGGGACAAGACTTTTTGGATACGGTTATCGTTGACTTCCACTTTAGGTTTGGCGTCTTTTAAAAAGCGGGCAATAAGTTGATATACTATACCTCTGGATTCGACTTTGTCACAGAAGGTACGCTGTTTATTTTTAATGATGTTTCTGATTAATGTGGGGTTGTTGTCATAGCTTGTCGGGTCGGATTGAGGAAGCTGCATGGTAGGATTTATTTCACATAACCTTTTAATAAGTGGTAATTCCAGGTTGTCCGCAGGTATTTCTATCGGGAAATTCCAATCTTCCAGAATGCCGGATTCCGATTGATGGTCTTCATATATATGGAGATAATAATGAGTGAAATGAGAATTGCACTGATAACTATGGGTAGTGAATGATGGCACCAGATATAGATGATGTGGTTTTAGTTCCTGTATTCCGTCGGGAAATATTATTTGGGCAGTTCCTTCCATTATATAATAGAGTCTGGTAAAAGGGCTGCTTACGTTTTTCCAGTTCCAGTCTGCATTGTGAATGGCTAGTCCTACATTTAATATAAGTAAATGTAATTGGTCGATTGATTGTGTCATATTCCTTAAGGTATTAGAATGAAAGATTCAGTTTCGTACAAAGTAAGCAAAAGTATATATATAATCCAATGGGAAATCGATATTTTCATATCAAATCACCTGTTTTGGTATTCGTTTTTGAATTATCTCAGGTAAAAGTCGATATTGTCCTACATAATGGCGCATTTGGATAATATAAATTGGTTTCAACTCTGTATATTTGCACTATTGATAATTGAAAAACATATAAAGCAATTATACTATGAAAGCAAAACATTTTCTTTTGGCTTCGGCTTTGTTGCTTTGGGCGGGAGTTTTGGAGGCTCAGACTTACCAGGTACCTGTTTCAGAGAAAAATGAAAAAATGCAGGAGGGAGAGTTCGAACCTACTTGGGAATCATTGCAGAACTATAAAGTTCCTGAATGGTTTAGAAATGCCAAATTTGGTATTTGGGCACATTGGGGACCGCAATGTGTGGAAGGGTCCGGCGACTGGATGGCGCGTTCTCTCTATTTGGAAGGTTCGCACGAGTATAAGCACCATGTGGAACATTATGGCCATCCCTCTGAAGTGGGCTTCAAGGATATATTGCCTTTGTTTAAAGCCGAGAAATGGGATCCGGACAAATTGGTTTCCTTTTATAAGAAGATTGGTGCCCAGTATTTCTTCGCTTTAGGTAATCACCATGATAATTATGATTTATGGGATAGCCAATATCAGGAATGGAATTCCGTGAATATAGGTCCTAAGAAGGATATATTGGCGGGCTGGGCTGAAGCTGCAAAGAAAAACGGTCTTCCATTTGGTATCAGTTTTCATGCGGATCATGCGTGGAGCTGGTATGAACCGGCTCAACGATACGACCGTCATGGCGAGAAGGCAGGTGTACCCTATGATGGATGTTTGACTAAAGAAGATGGTAAGGGTAAGTGGTGGGAAGGCTACGATCCTCAAAAACTTTATGCACAGAATCACCCGTTAAGCGCTGGAAGTTGGGCTGACGGTATGATTCACCGTCAATGGGTATGGGGAAATGGTGTTTGTATTCCTACTCAAGAATATGTGACAAACTTTTATGATCGTACAATTGATGCAATAAACCGTTATAATCCTGATTTGATTTATTTTGATGTGACTGGTGTACCGTTTTATCCTATCAGTGATGCGGGTTTGAAGATTGCCGCACATTTTTATAATCACAACATGGTTGCTCGTAAGGGGGATTTCAGTGCTGTTATGTTTGGTAAAATTCTTACCGATGAGCAACGTAAAGCTTTGGTATGGGATGTGGAAAGGGGATCTCCCAATAGTATTTATGAAGAGCCATGGCAGACTTGTTCTTGTTTAGGCGGTTGGCATTATGATACCAGATTGGCGGAGAACGGTTGGTATAAGAGTGCTTCCGATGTAGTGAAACTATTAGTGGATGTGATCAGTAAGAACGGGAATTTGTTGCTTAGTGTTCCTCTTCGGGCTGACGGAACTTTTGATGAAAAGGAAGAAGCCATTTTAAATGAATTTGGTGACTGGATGAGTATGAATAAAGAGGCTATTTATGATACACGTCCGTGGAAAGTCTTCGGAGAAGGTCCGATAGCCAATGCTGATATCAAGATTAATGCTCAAGGTTTCAATGAAGGTGCTTACACTAAAGCCACTGCATCTGAAATCCGTTTTACTCAAACCAAGAAATATCTCTATGCTACAGTTCTTGCATGGCCGGAAGAAAAGCAAGTTGTCATTCAATCGCTGGCAACGGGAAGTGAGTTGTACCCTGATAAAATTACTAAAATTGAGTTGTTAGGTTATGGAAAGGTATTTTTTACTCGTACAGCGCAAGGAGTTGTTATTGATATGCCTGATGTACAGTTGAATAAGATTGCTCCCGTATTTAAGATAAAGAAGTGAATATAGCATAAAGTAGGTTTATTTATCGGCTTTTTTAGGTCGGTAAGCCCTTGTTATGTCTTGAAAATTAACCCAATAATCAATAGAATAATGAAAAACAGATTAGAATGTATGCAGTCAATAAGATTCTTGGCGGTCTTGTTGATGTGTTGCCTGAGCTATACTACTTGGGCACAGACACAGAGTAATGTCAATGGTTTGGTTACTGATTTTTCCGGTGAGCCGTTAATTGGGGTCAGTATCTTGGTTAAAGGTACTTCCAATGGAACTGTTACTGATTTGGATGGCAAATTTTCTCTGTCTGCTGAAATGGGAAACATGCTCCAGATAAGTTATGTAGGTTATATTTCGCAAGAAATAAAGGTTGAAAGTAACAAGTTACTTCGTATTATAATGGAAGAAGATACAAAAAAGTTGGAAGAAGTAGTTGTGATTGGATATGGAACACAGAAAAAGGTGAATTTAACGGGAGCCGTAGCTGCTGTTTCAGCTGAAGACTTGGCTAGTAAACCTGTTATGAGTACTGCTCAAGCACTGGCAGGTTTGGCTCCAGGTTTAAGTGTATTGCAAACTTCAGGTCGTCCCGGACAAGGAGCAACTGTTAAAATTCGTGGAACTGGTACATTTTCAAAAGCTGGAACAGATCCATTGGTCTTGATTGATGGTTTATCAGGTAACATTGATGATGTAGATCCTAATGATATTCAGAGCATTTCTTTTTTGAAAGATGCAGCTTCTGCTTCTATTTATGGTAATCGTGCTGCTAATGGGGTTATCTTGATTGAAACAAAGAAGGGTGCACAAGGTAAAACGACTATTACATATAGTAATTCTTTTGGTTGGCAACAGCCTACGGAATTGCCTGATTTTTTACCATCATGGGAATATGCGGAATATTATAATATGGCTATGCGGAATATGGGTAAGCAGGAAGCTTATTTACCTGAACAGATTCAAAAGTATAGAGATGGATCTGATTCGGATAATTATCCGAATGTAAATCACTTAAAATGGCTGTTGGAATCTGGTTCTGGTTTTCAACACCAACATAATCTCAGCATACAAGGAGGAAATGCTACGACGAGTTATAATTTATCAGTAGGTTATAGAAATCAGGAAGGAATGACGGCAAAAACGTCTAATGAAAGAATGACTGCACTGTTTACTATGAAAAGTGAAATCGCCAAAGGGCTGATGCTTAATTTGAATATTAATGCTTATAATAATAAATATAATGCTCCTAATGGCGAACCACAAAGTATTGATGGAATGATAGGATATGCTGTTCGTCAGGGACCTATTTATGCCGGGCAAAAGTCGGATGGAAGTTTTGGATATCAGGATAATTATAGTCCGGAAGCGTGGTTGGCGAGTGAATCTTTTGTGCAGAATGTGAGTAGAAATATAAGTGCTTCCGGACAATTGACATGGAATACTCCTGTAGACGGACTTTCTTTTATAGGCAAAGTAGGGATGAATTACTGGACTAAATATGATAAAGCCTACCGGGCTGATACTTATTTTGATGAGAGTAAGACAGTGGGACCCGCTACTTTAAATGTATGGACTGCAAATAATACGTATACTACTTTTGAAGCATTAGCTACTTATGAAAAACAAATTAAAAATCATACCTTTAAGTTATTGGCGGGTACTTCTGTGGAACAATCTAATAATAAAGGTTTGGAAGGTTATAGAAATACGTTTCCTAATAATTATTTGTATGAATTAGGTTCTGGAGATAAATCAACAGCTACTAATGATAGTTCATTGGAAGAATATGCGTTGCTTTCTTTTTTCGAGCGTATAAATTATGCATGGAAAGATCGTTATTTATTAGAGGCTAATTTGCGCTATGATGGATCGTCACGTTTTGCGGACGGTCATCGTTGGGGACTTTTCCCGTCAGTTTCTGCAGGGTGGAGAATCTCTGAGGAGGACTTTTGGAAGAATGCGGCAGTTTCAGCTGTAGTTGATAATTTGAAATTGCGTGCTTCCTATGGTGTACTTGGTAATCAAAATATAGGTGTTTATCCTTACCAACAGATTTATGAACTTGGACATGATTATCCTTTTGGAAATCCGGCAACTCTTCAGTCTGGGGCTTACATGAAAACCTATAATAATCCGGAAATTACTTGGGAAAAGACGGCTATAACGGATATTGGTTTAGATTTTAGTTTATTGAATGGACGTTTTAGTGGAACATTGGATTATTTTTATAAATATACTTCGGACATTTTAGCACCTGTTGAGGTGTCTAGTATTATGGGACGTGAAGTCGGACAATCTAATGTTGGAGCTGTTTCGAACGAAGGAATTGAAGTAAATCTGACTTATAACGGACAAATAGGACGTGATTTCCGGTTTAGTATTTCTCCTAATTTTACATGGGTAAGAAATGCAGTTGAGAAATTGGCGAACGGAGCTACCGAAGAAATTAATAATAACAGAATTGTAGGGCAACCGATAGGTATTATATATGGGTATGAAACTGATGGACTGTTTGTAGACCAGGCGGAAGTAGATGCGGCTACCGAACAATTGGTAAGTAAGTCAGGACTGAAACCTGGTTATGTGAAATACAAAGATATTAGTGGTCCCGACGGGGTTCCCGATGGTAAGGTAGATGCGCAATATGATCGTACCGTATTGGGAAGTACTACCCCGAAGTTTTATTATGGTTTGAATCTTTCCACTTCTTATAAAGGTTTTGATTTTTCAGCTTTGTTACAAGGGTTAGGAGGTCATAAGCGTTTGATAGGATCTTATATGGCTTATGCATTCTACAACGGTGGACAGATACAGAGATGGCAGGCTGAATCTTGTTGGAAGGAAGAAAATCCTGATAAATGGGCTGAATACCCTCGATTGGAAACTTTGAATATGAACGACACTAATCTTCAAACTTCTGATTATTGGGTCCGTAATGCTAGTTTCTTACGAGTAAAGAATATACAAATAGGATATACATTCCCCAAAGCATGGACTAAAAAAATAGGTTTGGAAAATGTGCGTGTTTATGTAAGCGGACAAAATCTGTTTTCTTTCAATAGTTTCTATAAAGGTTGGGATCCGGAAAATGAGATAGGAACAGGGGATTCTCCCTCTTATTATCCGGTCAATAGTATTTATTCATTCGGATTTAATTTCAAGTTCTAAGTAAATCATTCAATTAAGAATCATTATGAAAAATATATATAATACATTAGGAATGACAAAGGCTTGTTTATGTGCTTTGGCTATATCACTAGTAACAACTGGTTGCTCGGATTTATTAGATAAGGAGCCACCTTCAGCAATTTCTGATGGTAGTTTTTGGACTGGTGAAGGGGATGCCATGTTGGCATTGACAGGATGTTATCGTTTCCAGACTGGTTGGTCGCATGATGATTTTGCTACGCCACAAGGGTTGCTTTATTTGGATTTTGCAGGTGGAAATGGAACAGAAAAGGAAAATTTTTCAACTTTAATGGCTAGTTCCAATACGGTGGCTACTAATGGCAATTTACGTTGGTATTGGGGAAATGCATATACGCAAATAGCTAAGTACAACACTTTTCTAGAGAATATTACGGATTGTCCGATGGAAGAATCTAAAAAAGAACAGTGGTCTGCCGAAGTGAAGTGTTTACGAGCTTATTTCTTTTTAAATTTGGCATTTTATTATAAGGATGTTCCTATGCCTTTGAAAACTCTGTCGGTGGACGAAGCGAATTCTATTTCTCAAACACCTCAGGCTGAAGTCTATTCGCAAGTGGAGAAGGACTTGAAGACTGCTATAGACTTGTTGCCTGTCCAATATTCCTCAGAGGAATATGGCCGGTTTACTAGGGGGGCAGCTAAGGTACTTTTAAGTCGTCTTTATCTGGCACAAGAGAGATGGGGAGATGCTGCTACTATTTTACGTAGTGTGATTGAGTCGGGAATATATGAATTGGATCGTCGTAATGGAGAGGACAGCTATGAGAAACTTTTTCAAATAGGAGGTGAATATAGCCCTGAGATAATATTTTGTATTATGGGGATAAAGGATCTATATACTAATTCACGTTATCAATATTTATATCCTGAAGCTGCTTATGGAGGGTGGCATCAGTTCTCACCATATAACGAATTAGTGAAAGAATATTTTTGTGCAGACGGCAAGGATATTAAGACTTCTGAGGTTTATGATGAGAATGATCCTTATGTTAATCGGGATTTGCGTTTGTATGCTTCTATTTTTTTACCTCCTTTGGGAAGTTATGAGGGAACTAAGTATAATGATATAATTTATGATTGCTTTAAGGGGGCTAATACTGCAGATAGCTATAATAAGTTTGCCTTATTTAATGGATATTGTCCGAAGAAAGGTTGTGATCCGTCTATAACTAATAATTTAGGTTCTACTCCCACTTATACTCCTATAATGCGTTATGCTGAGGTCTTATTAAGCTATTTGGAAGCGGTAAATGAATCGCAGCCGAATGCAGTAGACCAGAACTTATTAGATCTGACTATTAATGATATACGTGATCGTGTGAAATTGGTTGGAATAAAAAAGACAGACGTAGCAACACAGGAACTTGTTCGTGAAGCGGTTCGTAAAGAAAGACGTGTGGAACTGGCATTCGAGGGGCTTCGATATTATGACGTGTTACGTTGGGGCATTGCCGAGAAAGAACTTAATCATACATTTACCGGAGTAAAATTGTCGGATGATCCTCAAGCTCGTAATTATAGAGGGAGTGGGGCTACTGCTTCTCCGGTGGATGAAAATATGTATTATCAATTTGAGAAACGTACATGGGCACCCCATAACCGATATTTTCCTATTCCTCAAAATGATTTGAATGTAAATAAGAATCTGAAACAGAATGAGGGATATAATTAAGCAGGATTAAGTTTAAGATAAGATGAAAGAAAATGGATATGAAATGAAAAGATATGGCTATCCGGTAAAGAGATATTGTCAGACAATGGATTTGAAGGATGATCCGGAGCTGATAGCGAAGTATCGGGAGTGCCACAGTAAGGAGAAGTCGTGGCGGG
>OJOA01001225.1_pt1 | contig 13445 bp, 7 predicted proteins | sample 1597991 | NCBI WGS metagenome assembly OJOA01 (sample SAMN01915207, study PRJEB22387) | human gut metagenome | isolation source: stool | host: Homo sapiens | place: USA | reverse complement strand
AAATGAATAAGTACGGCAGAATGGGTATTTGGTCATACGATCTTCCATTTCACCATCTTTCTTTCTGTTACCTGTTGCATCCGGGTCTAGGTATTTATACAAACCTGTAGCTTCCCATAAGTTTTGTCCGCTTGCAAAAACTCTCAACTGAGCGATGCCGAATTTGGAAATCCAAGCTTGTGGCAGGTTATAACCGATAGTTACATCTTTCAGACGGATGTAAGAAGCATCTTGCAAATATTTAGTCTGAGTTTGACGGCTGCGAGTTGTGTTGGTCGGAGTTGGATAGTAGGCATTCGGATTTTCGGGTGTCCAATAGTCTAGATGAGTTTCATTCAATGTACTCCACCATTGTCCGTAGTATCCCCAGAAAATACCGGTACTGCCTGTACCGAGCCACAAGTCGCGTTTCATTGTACCTTCAAACAAAGCGCGGATATCAAAACCTTTCCATGATGCACCCAGATTGATGTTGAAACGATAGCGCGGAGTATTGTTACCGATAATCTTCTTGTCACCGTGGTCGCTTAATGTATTCTTTCCGTAGTCAACAGCACCGTTTCCGTCTAAGTCAGCGTAACGGATATCACCCGGCAACCAAGTGGTTGCAATTACTTTTTGGCGAACAGCCTGTTGTTCTGCTTCTGCTTTGTCCTGAATGAAGCCGTCAGTGACATAACCCCATATTTCACCCAGTTCCATTCCTTCGTAGTAGTCTCCCAGATAACCGGTCGGGTTGTCATATTTGGTAATTTTTGAATAGCTGTCCGAAAGGCCGATACCGATGTTGTAATCCAATGGGCTGCCGCCTACGTTGGCGATTTGGTCTTTCCAGCTCAAAGAAAGTTCCCAACCGTTTGTTCTCATGTTGGCTAGATTTTCCTTACCGCCGGTAGACCCCATTGTTGCAGGATAAGTCTTTGATACGACCATATCATTGGTATAACGGATAAAGTAGTCGAATGAAGCAGTCAAGCGGTTGTTCAACAGACCCAGATCAAGACCGAAGTTGGCGGTAGTTACCTTTTCCCAACTTACATTGTTATAAGCCAATGAAGCAGGAGTGATACCGGTTGCCAATTTACCGTTCAATAAGTAGTTAAGCTGAGCAAAGCCCATAGAACTTAAGTAGTCGAAGTTACCTGTAGTAACCTGGTTACCTAATGAACCGACAGATGCACGGAGTTTAACGTTTTCGAATATATTGCGTGCAGAGTCAAAGAATTTTTCTTCAGATAATCTCCAACCGATAGAAGCTGATGGGAAGAATCCCCAACGGTCATTTTCACCGTATTTTGAAGAACCGTCATAACGACCGTTCACTTCCAATAAGTATTTACCTTTATAATCATAGTTCAAACGGAAGAAAGCACCTTGTACAGCCCAGATAGTTGCTTCTTCTTCCAGATTTTGCTTGGTTCCGGCTAAGTCGATAACAGGGATATCATTTACAAACAAGCCTGTTGTCTTGCCATACATATTACTGGTTTCTTTAGATTCCTGGTTATAACCTACCATTGCGGTAAGAGAGTGGTCGCCGAAAGATTTCTTATATTCTGCCCATAAGTTCAATGCTTCATAAGTATCGTCATACTTCCTCAGTGAAACACCGTTCGGGTCACCTTTTGACATTGAAGTGCCATCGGGTTGCTTCTGATAGATAGTCTTTTCGTGTGAACGAGTGGTTCTGAAGTAACGGTTTCCGGTATAGTCACCTCTTACAGTGAGTCCTTTGAACGGAGTTAATTTGAAAGAACCTGTATACCAGATATCATCATAAACATTCTTTGTACGTCCGGCCTGTGCCAACATACCCGCAATGTTGAAGTTGAAGTTAGAACCTGCTACACCTGCAAAGTCTCCATCCGGTAAATAAACGGGAACAAACGGCATGGCGCGATATACTTCATAATAAGGGTCTTCTGAAGTATAGAAATTAGAGTTAGGTTCGTTAGCTTCGCTACGATTGTATTTTACGTTCAATCCGATTTCCAACCAATTAGTTAATTGAGTGTTGAAATTGAATGACATATTAATACGTTTGAAATGGTCTGTTCCATAAGCCAGCAAACCATCTTGTCCTTTGTAACCTACCGAACCGTAGTAAGAGGTCTTTTCAGAACCACCACGAACGCTGGCATTGTGCTGTTGCATGAAGGCTGCATCATTAAACAGTACATCCAGCCAGTCAGTATTACCGGCATAAGCCCATTCTCCGTTGGCGGTGAATTTGTTTCCTTGTGTGTTTTCCCAAGCAGTAGGAAGACTGGGGTCTTTCATGCGTGCTTCTACAGCTTCAATCAATTCATCACTCCAATATTGAGTACCGCTGGTATTGTTGGATTCCACATTCATGGCGCGTAACCATTGGTCTGCCGGTAATCCTTTAGCCATGCGTGAAGGAGCTGACCATGAGAAATTATTGTTATAGTTGAAAGTTACTTTTTCTCCTTTCTTACCTTTTTTAGTTGTAATCAATACAACGCCGAATGCTGCACGTGCACCATATACGGCTGCAGAAGAAGCATCTTTCAACACTGAGATACTTTCAATATCCTGCGGGTTAAGCAAAGAAATATCGTTGGTTTCCACACCATCTACCAAGATTAATGCAGAACCGCCATTCAATGATGTAAGACCACGGACATTGATACTTGTGCTTGAGTTAGGATTACCATTGGCAAACGAAATGTTCAAGTTAGGAATGGCACCTTGCAAACCTTGAGCCAAGTTAGCGATAGGACGGTCTTCCAAAACATCGCTTTCTGCCATTGCTACTGCACCGGTCAGGTTTACCTTTTTCTGTGTACCATAGCCTACCACCACTACTTCCTCCAAAGTCTGAGTATCATCTTTCAAGATGATGTTCAAAGGAGTACCGTTCCATTTTACTTCCTGAGTAATGTAACCCACGAAAGAGATTTGAAGAATGTCTCCCTTATTGACATTAGATAAAGAGAAGTCACCGTCGATTCCGGTGATTGTTCCATTAGTAGTACCTTTTACTACTACTGAAGCTCCAATTACGGTCTCGCCGGTTCCGTCTTTTACGATACCGGTACAAGCTCCGTTCTGCTGTGTGATTTTCACATCGGTTACGCCAGGATTGCTAACCGCATACGCTGCTCCGGTAGAGGCTCCCATCAGGAACAGCATCATACTGACTGATTTTAGTCGTTTTAACATAGCTGTGATTTTTAAGTGTTTATTGAAACTCAATTAAATGCTTTCATCATAAAGTTCTTTCAGAACTATGTTAAACTGTAAGCCATTGTATATAAGCACGATAAGAAAACGCATAAAAATGTGCAAATAGTCATTCTAGAGAGTTTGGGCTATGGATTTATGTATATAATTCTACTTCTTTTCTACCTTAACAATACGTTTAACCCCACTGTACAACAGGCCAATAGAATTTATTGACAGCATCTTATATTAGAAAATCATTGTTGATATCAAGAATGCTCTACTACGTTTCTACTTATAAAATTATAAGTTTTTCTCATAGAATCGTATTTTTAAGATTTAGAGAGCTTTTAATCCAGAAATAAACATTATTTTCATTTCTGTAGCACAAGTTTTGGAATTCCCCTTTGTTAAAAAACGACCTGAAGACCAAGATATTTTTTATTCGAAAGCTACATTCTTTAAAATTATTATATATTTGCATCGTTAATCTAAATTAAATTGAAAAACATAGTTCTGAAGGAACTAATGAAACGTAATTACTTGATTTTCAATAAACTTAAAAAATCACAGCTATGTTAAAACGACTAAAATCAGTCAGTATGTTGCTGTTCCTAATGGGTGCCTCTACCGGAGCAGCATACGCGGTCGCCAATCCCGGCGTTGCCGATGTGAAAATCACACAACAAAATGGAGCTTGTACAGGAGTTGTAGTAGACGCTACAGGTGAAACCGTTATCGGTGCGTCTGTAGTAGTGAAAGGTACGACTAATGGTACGATAACCGGACTTGATGGCGACTTCTCTTTATCCAATGTGAAAAAAGGGGATATCATTCAAATTTCATTTGTAGGTTATCAAACAGTAGAGATTCCTTGGAATGGACAACCCATGAATGTAACTTTACAAGATGACACACAAACATTGGGCGAAGTTGTAGTGACTGCTCTTGGTATCAAACGTGAGAAAAAAGCGCTAGGTTATGCCATGCAGGAGGTAAAGGGTGACGCGTTACTTGAAGCTCGTGAAACGAACCTCGCAAATGCTTTGACAGGTAAAGTTTCAGGTGTCCAGATTATTCGTTCAAGCAATGGTCCTGGTGGCTCTTCCAAAATCCAGCTTCGTGGTGCGAATTCTGTAACAGGTTTGAACCAGCCGTTAATTGTTGTCGATGGTGTGCCAATGGATAACTTTACAGGAGCAAGTAATAATGATATTGATAACCCGACATTGGATATGGGTAATGGACTTTCAGATATTAATGCTGAAGATATTGAGTCCATGTCTGTGTTGAAAGGTGCGTCAGCTGCTGCACTTTATGGTTCTCGTGCCGGTAATGGTGTTATTTTGATTACAACTAAAAAAGGAACAAAGCGTGAAGGTTTGGGTATCACCATCTCAGGTTCAGTTTCTGCTGAGACAACATTTATGCTCCCTAAACGCCAAAAGACCTTTGGACAAGGTGAGAATGGTGTGTTCGATTCAACTAACGGCTATAGCTGGGGACCTGAAGTAACAGGGCAAAGCTATACAAAATGGGATGGTACAACTGCAAATATGCAAATCTTTGATAACGTAAAAAATTTCTTTGATACAGGTGTGAACTTATCAGAAAGCATATCATTCCAGCAGCAGTATGATAAAACATCCATTTACACTTCATTGAATCGTATGGATGACTCCAGCATGATACCGGGTGCTAACTTAAGCCGTACAAACTTAACTTTGCGTGCATCTTCTACTTTTGGTAAAGATGATCGTTGGAGCATCGATGCAAAAGTACAATACATCAATACCCTCGCAGAAAACCGTCCTATCAGTGGTGCACGTGGGAATAATGCATTTTATACTATTTTCAATATGCCTACGACTATTGACATCCGTGACTTTTCCAGCCCTGTCAAAGACGAATATGGCGAAATGATCTGGTGGAGTAAAGGGGGAATCAACCCTTACTGGTCCAAAGATTATAATCCAAATAAAGATAGCCGTAATCGTTTCTTGATGAACGGATCATTGAAGTACAAATTCACAGATTGGCTGGATGCTGAAATCAAAGCCGGTAGTGATATGTATTTCACTGAGGGTGAAGAGAAATTGTATGCAGGAAGTCCTACTAATAATAAGAACAGCCGTTATAGCACTAGCGAGAAAAAGTTCTTCGAAAATAATTTCAGCTTTTTGATCAGTGGCCATAAGGATGAATTGTTTGGAAAATTTGGTGGTAATTTCTCTTTTGGTGGTAACTTAATGGAAAGAAAATCTACAGGTTTGGACAATGCTATGGGAAAATTGACTGCGCCCGATTTATTCTCTCTAGCCAATGGTGACAAAAAAGATTTGTCAATAACCGAAACCTATATTCATAAAAAAATCAATTCTTTGTATGGAACTCTTGGAATCAACTATAATGGTTGGGCATTCTTGGATGCAACTTTCCGTAATGACTGGTCATCAGCTTTGAATAAAGAAAACCGTTCATTCTTCTATCCGTCTGTTTCATTGTCATGGGTGATCAGTGATATGGTAGGTAAAGTCGGCAAAGGTATGCCCGAATGGTTTACTTATGCTAAAGCACGTGCATCTTTCGCACAAGTAGGTAACGATATGGATGCATATCAGTTATATAATACATATAGTATTGGTTCAGACCCTAATGGCAATACAACTGCCGGACAAGGAAAAACTAAATACGATGCAGATGTACGCAGTGAGTTGATTACTTCTTGGGAAGCCGGTGCTGAATTGAAATTCTTCAATAACCGTTTAGGAGTTGATTTTGCATGGTACAAGACAAATGCAAAACGCCAGTTAATGAATATTCCTTTAAATAACCTTTCCGGTTATGATAACATGAAAGTAAATGCAGGTAACATTCAAAATACCGGTATCGAAATCATGTTGAATGCACGCCCTATCGAAACAACTCAATTTAGTTGGGATACTCAATTGAACTTCTCTCAGAACAAGAGTAAGATTATTGAATTATTGCCGGGAAAACCAGGTATGCAGTATGCTTTAGGAGGTTCTGACGCATTGCAGGTCTATGCAGTTGCGGGAGGTGCTTATGGTGAAATCTGGGGTACCAAATATCAACGAGTAGAAGAAGGAGAATTTAAAGGACAATTATTACTCAATGAATCAGGACTGCCACAGGCCACTAGTGACAAGCATAAGATTGGTGAACAACAGCCTGACTTCTTATTAGGATGGACAAATACATTTAATTATAAAAACTTCACACTTAGTTTCCTGATTGACGGACGTTTTGGTGGTGATATTTTCTCATTCACCAATATGAACTTGCAACGTAGTGGTATTTCTGAATGTACTGCTCCTGGCGGTAAACGTGAGGATATCGTTGTAGCGGGAGTTATCAAAGATGGTAATGGTTATAAGGTAAATGATCAAAGTGTTTCTTTAGAACGTTATTATAAAGCTTTGGCTACAGGCCGCGCCGGTATTTCGGAAGCTTATATTTATGATGCTACCAACATCCGTTTGCGTAACATCGCCTTGAGTTATCGTTTCCCGTCATCTATGTTGAAAAAGACTCCGTTCCAACAGGTTAAGCTTGGTTTCACCGTGAATAATGTATGGATGATTTCAAGCCATTTGGACGGTATTGATCCGGAATCAGTATATGCTACAAGCACTAATGCAACAGGTTTGGAGAACTCGTCAGCTCCGACATCACGTTCTTACCTGTTTAATGTGACTCTTGGTTTCTAATCATAAAAAAGAAAAAGAACAATGAAAACAATGAATAAATTATTTTTGGGGCTTGGCTTTTGCGCCGGATTAGTTTCCTGCTCTGACTTTGATGAAGTCAATACCAATCCCACAGCTGCCGGTGAGGAATATGTAAAACCTCAATATGCATTGAATAATTCTATAGGACAGGCACAGATGAATCCCGGTACTGCAGAACGTATAGTAGTCTATAATTGGGCTAGTGCTGCCAGAATTTGTGGAGAAATGAGTTTTCTGAACGTAGGCCGCTATAGTGATGATTATACATCTGCTTATTATTATCCTGATCTCAGCGCCAGTATTAAAAATGCGACGTTGGCTATTACAGCAGTAGAGAACCAGCTCGAAGCGGCCACTACCACTGCACATGAAAAAGAATTTTTCCCGAACGTAAAGCAGTTTGCCCGTATTTGGCGTGCCTATCTTATCAGTGAGTTTGTCGATAATTTCGGACCTTATCCTATTGAAAGTTTCCTAGGGGAAAATCCTGTTTTCAACTCAGAGAAAGATGATTATGAATTCATTTTAAAGGAGTTGAAAGAAGCCGCAGCAGCTATCAACACCTCTGTCCTGCCTGTTGAGGCAGAAGGCAAATGCGACCCGTTTGACAATGTAAAATATGATCCTGTGAAGTGGCAGAAATATGCAAATTCACTCCGTATGCGTCTGGCTATGCGTTTATCAAACATCGACAAGGCAACTGCGCAGACCGAATTTGAGGATGCGGCTAAAGGTAACAAGATTTTAACGGCTGATGAGATATTTGCAGTAAAAGAAAATGATGGATGGGATGTCTTTTCCGGAGTATATACCCGTTCATTTGACGATCAGGTTCTTTCCTCAACAGTTGCTAATCTTCTGACCAATTTAGGTGGTATTAAAGTAACAGAACAACGTTCCGATTTGGCTAATTATGTTAAACCAGCTAATTATTTAGGTATTAAATATGACAGACATTATGTTGCTAATACAGATAATCCTACTAAACAATATTGGCTGGATGGTATGCCGGAAAATCTTGATCCGCGTGCATTAAAGATATTCTGTTTACCTGATGATGAAAATGCTGAGAACTACATAGATAAATATAATGATAGAACAGCTAAAGATTTCGTTCTTTACACAGTAGACGAAAACGGGAATCCGATTCCTAATAAGGATAATCCTGGGGAAATAAAGATTGATGCAACTCGTTGTTGGAATGGTTATCCCGCTGGTTCGCGCGGTGGATGGTCGCCAACCTTGGCTTATAACCAACTAGTGACAAATGGATATGGCCCCGGCTGTACTCTTCCAATGTTGGGTAAAGACTATTGTCAGGGCAAATCTCGCATATTCTTTGCAGCATGGGAAACTTATTTCTTGTTAGCAGAAGCTTCATTGTATGGTTGGAACACTGGAACAACAGCAAAAGAAGCCTATGAGAACGGTATTAAAGCTAGTTTTGAATACTTTGGTGTTAGCGAATATGTGAATGATTATCTGAATTCCACCAACTATAATCGTGTAGGTACTTCAGTCAAATTTGATCATACCACTGAACCGACTGCTGAACAAATGACTTATGTGGATGGATACAGCAAGGAACAGAAGACTGTTACTTATGAATATCCTACAGCTTCTAAAACGTTATATGGAAAAGCATTGAATGACCACCTGACTAAAATTATCACTCAAAAATTCATTGCACAAACTCCGTATTTGGTATTGGAAATGTGGTCGGATTTCCGCCGTTTGGGATTACCATTCTTTGAGATTCCTGCAAACGAAAGTTCAATGACTGGTTCAGACATGGTTAATGCTTGGAATCCTAATTCTTGGAAAGACGGACAGAAGTGGGAATTTTATCCACAACGTATGCGATATCCTTCCAGTCTGGAGAATGCAGATCCCGAAGGCTATAAACAAGCTGTAGAGTTGTTAGGAGGCTCAGATAATATCATCACTCCTTTATGGTGGACCGGACGTTAATGTCTTAACCTAGGACATTCATAGAATAATATAAGTTAGCCAGCTAATTCATACTTAAAGTATTGCGAATTAGTTGGCTAACTTATATTCTATGAGTGTCCCTTATTATGCCCAAAATCATTTGATTTTCTGATGCCGGCAAAGCATATTACACATGGATCATAGAGTCCTTTAACATTCATAACTACACAAAAAAGAAGGACTACCTTCTCACGAAGACAGCCCTTTCATTTGCTATTAATAATCTAGTAATTTTCTGGTAAATTTTGAACGCTCTCTTATCTAAGAAACAAGCATTAACGCTCTTTTGTTTATTCCTCCATTGTAAAACTTTTCAGTATTTTTTCGGCAATATTTTCATTTTCCTTGCTATAGATAATAGATATATAAAATCCACTACCTGCCGCCTTAGTCATCAGACAAGCATAAAGACAATGATCTGTTTCGCAGCTTCCTTTTAAATAAGTACCGAAAAACTGTGGTAACTCAAACTCCTGCACTGCCGACTGGTCTTTCACCCCGTCATCATTGGCATAGTCTTTTAATACACTTTTCAAGTCACTTTTTGTCATACCATCCGAATCCAAAGACTGAATGGTGATATAAAACTTGGAATTGTTCAGAAGAAAAGTCTCCTCTGTATCCTCCTCCACCAAAATCCCTTTTGGAGCCTCAAAAGTCAGACCATAGGCTGTCCATGTAATAGGAACCAAAGCTTGCGCACTTACTGATAGCCAAGCCAGACTTAAAAACACAAGAAGTAAAACCTTTTTCATTTTTAATTATTTTACCAATAAAACTCCGATCAGTCCACAACTGATTATTTATCCTTTTCACGGATTTCCACGCGACGAATCTTTCCACTGATGGTCTTTGGAAGTTCTTCTACAAACTCTATGACACGTGGGTACTTGTACGGAGCAGTCACACGCTTCACATGATCTTGTAACTCCTTTACCAACTCAGGTCCTTCCTTACCCTTAAAAGTTTTAGAAAGGACAATCGTCGCCTTTACCACCTGACCACGGATTTCATCAGGCACACCGGTAATGGCACATTCCACAACAGCCGGATGAGTCATCAAAGCACTTTCCACCTCGAACGGGCCTATACGATAACCCGAACTCTTGATCACATCATCAGCACGACCTACAAACCAAAAATAACCATCCTCATCACGCCAAGCCACATCACCTGTATAATAAATACCATCATGCCAAGCATCTTCCGTTAATTCCGAAGCACGATAATATTCTTTGAACAATCCCAATGGTTTACCCCTATCTGTACGAATAACAATCTGACCTTGTTCTCCATCTTCAGCAGAACGCCCGTCGTGAGTCAACAAATCTATATCATATTGAGGATTAGGTACCCCCATACTTCCAGGTTTAGGCTCCATCCAGGGAAAAGTACCTAAAGTCAACGTGGTTTCCGTTTGTCCAAAACCTTCCATCAGACGAATACCTGTGATTTTCTTGAACGTTTCATATACAGAATAGTTCAAAGCCTCTCCCGCCGTAGTACAGTATTCCAAAGAAGAAAGATCATATTTACTAATGTCCTCCTTAATTAAAAAACGATAAATAGTGGGAGGAGCACATAAAGAAGTGATATGATAATCCTGAATCTTTCCAAGAATATCTGCCGGTGTAAATTTCTCATGATCATACACAAAAATATTGGCTCCTGCTATCATCTGTCCATAAAGTTTTCCCCAAACAGCTTTCCCCCAACCTGTATCGGCAATGGTAAGATGAAGACTGTCACGATGCAAATTATGCCAGAAACTGGCAGTTACAATATGTCCCAAAGGATATGTAAAATCATGTGCCACCATCTTAGGTTCTCCTGTAGTACCCGAAGTGAAATACATCAATGAAGTATCTTCATTCGTATTAGGATGTTCCGGTTTAACAAAAGGAGTAGCCTTCTCAATACCTTTATGAAAATCTTCAAAACCCTCCGGAATATCCGGTCCTACACTGACCAACTTTTTTACTGAAGGACAATCGGGCATGGCATCTATAATATGCTTTGTTATCACATCTTCTCCTGCAGCTACAATCATCTTGATATCAGCAGCATTACAACGATACACGATATCCTTTTTCGTCAACAGATGAGTCGCAGGAATAACCACAGCTCCTAATTTATGCAAGGCAATAATAGAGTACCAGAACTCATAACGACGCTTTAAAATAAGCATCACCATATCGCCATGACCAATACCAAGGCTCTGAAAATAAGAAGCAGTCATATCCGTATACTTTTTCAAGTCAGCATAAGTATATTGTATATGCTCCCCTTTATCATTAGTCCATAACAATGCTTTCTTATCGGGTTCTTCGGCAGCCCAAGCATCTACTATATCATAACCAAAATTAAAATTTTCAGGGATTTTAATCTTTAAATTCTTTATAAAGTCCTCTTGTGAGGTAAATGTGGTCTGTTCTAAGAATTTTTCTACCATAATCTTATTCAATTAAAAATTGAGAACCAAAAATTAGAAATAGTTGCGGTCAATGACAACGCTGTCTTTTTAATCTCAATTTATTATAATATTACTGCCAAGAATTTCACAGTCTTATCATCCAATGCCATCATACCATGTGGAATAGAAGAATCAAAATAAAGACTGTCACCTGGATTCAAGATCAATTCTTTTCCATTTATATTAAGTAACATTCTTCCTTCAATAACCAAATTGAATTCTTGTCCCTCATGTGAGTTAAAATGAATCGGAGTATTTTCCGGTTTCGGTTCTACAGTTACAATAAAAGGATCAGCCTTACGCCCACGAAAACCGGAAGCCAATGACTGATATTTATACGCCTTGGTACGCTCTACCGACACTCCTGAACCACAACGAGTCAGAAAATAAGAACTCATCTTAGGTTCTTCACCAAACATTAATACATCCAATGCAATACCGTATTTACGGGCTATTTTCTGTAAAGCACTGACAGAAATATCTTTCTCCCCGCTTTCCATACCCAAATACTCTTCCACTGAAAGCTGGCAACTTTTAGCCACTTCATCAGGAGTCAGTTCCAGAACGTCCCTTAATCCCTGGAGACGCTCAGCTATTTGTTTTATCTGGTCACTCATAATCTTATTGTTTTATGCTTCAAAGATAATGAAGATTTAAGAATTCCTAGCAAAATTTCATTAAGTTTCGAAGAAAACCATCTGACAGACAACATTAGTTAAGATTATATGCAAAACGTTTACTCTCCGAACGTACAGCATCATCAGCACATTTGAAACAAGACAAGAACCACGAAGTTAGCTTCCGAAGCTCCTCATCCTTTCCACAAAATTCTGAATCACCGGATACATAGCCTCAGGCGATTCCAACTCATAGCAAAGAGTTTCCAAAGGACACCAACCTGTCCGGTTTCTGTTCCAAATACGAGAAACTATTTGAACACACTCCACCCTAATATTCGCCTTGTGCAATACAGCCAATGCAGGCTCACTGATGATATCCGTATAAACCTCCCGGACACCCCCCAGCACCATCAATGCGGCAGCTGCTTTTCCTACCACCTTGTCAGCAACCTGCGCTCCATGCAAAAAGGCCGGATGCTGATTCAGCAAATCATATAAATCGGCTACCCCGCGTTGGGTAAAAGTACGGATCTCTTCCTTTCTGATAACACAGGAATAGCCGCCTTCATGCAACAATCTGATTAATTCATCCATCTTCCTTTCTATTTCATTCAGATAATACGATGCATCTCATGACCTTCTACATAAATAGCACTAAACGGGCGGCTCGGACAAAGATTTTCACAAGCGCCACAACCGATGCAACGTTCTGTATTCACAACCGGTATCTTAAGTGATTTTCCATCATCGGCATCTTTAGGAACCATCAAGATAGCCCCCGTAGGACAATGACGGGCACAATTTCCACAACTTACCCCATCTGTGTTCACTATACAATTCTGAGCAACCCACACAGCATGACCAATCTGTACAGATGACTTCTCTGTCAGATCAGCCAAGTGAATAGCATCAGTAGGACATACTTCTGCACATTTCGCACACTCAGGACGACAATATCCACGTTCGTAAGACATCTCGGGCTGCATCAGATGTTTCAAATCACCGGACGGACGCAATACCTGATTAGGGCACACCGACACACAAAGCTGACAAGCCGTACAGTGCTGCGCAAAATGACGGAAACTCAATGCTCCCGCAGGAACAATAGGAGTGGCACGCTTGGGAACTTTCTTATCTATAAGAGGAGCCAGACCGCCATCCACTTTCTTTTCCTGAGCTTTTACGGCAACACTTGCAGCAATCAAAGCCGAAACCGTAAAGAACCCACGCCGTGCAGTATCTACCTTTTCTTTGTTTAAAGACGCCTGAGAAACCTGTTTGCCAATTCCTTCACTTGCCGGAGCCTGTTTCTTCAGAAGCATCTGCCCCGATACATATTTTATTGCCCCTTGGCGGCACTTGCCTAGACAATCCATACAAGCAACACAACGGGAATAATCAATCTCATGTGCTTTGGGATTA
>OJOA01001204.1_pt1 | contig 13600 bp, 4 predicted proteins | sample 1597991 | NCBI WGS metagenome assembly OJOA01 (sample SAMN01915207, study PRJEB22387) | human gut metagenome | isolation source: stool | host: Homo sapiens | place: USA | reverse complement strand
ATCCGCGATGCTGCTCACGGCCATGCCGGCCTACGCCGGCATCGGTTCCGGCGGCGGCGGAGTCCACGGCGAGCCCAACATCTGACGATCTGACGGCCTCTCCGCTGGTCGACTCCGTTTCTCCTTTCAGGGCCGTTCCACGAACACCGTGGGACGGTCCTTTCCTGTCTCCGGACGTTTCGGGGTATGCGGAAAACTTGTAGACATGGTGCACCGTTTGCCCGTCCGGGCCATGGTTGGCTTGGACTCGGACGGACTCCCGTCGGCCGGTCGTGCGGTCGGCCGGGAACGTGGGATGCATCCCACACCGTCCGAGACCATTAACGATGTAAGGAGAAACCAGTGAGGTTACCTAAGAAGAAAGCTGTGAAGGCGGCGGTGGCCGGCCTCGCGGCATCCGCGATGCTGCTCACGGCCATGCCGGCCTACGCCGGCATCGGTTCCGGCGGCATCGGGGTCCACGGCGGCAGCAACGTCGGCCCGAGCGGGGACATCCTCTACCTCCAGGACGACAGCAACTACACGGATTCACCGACCCAGGGATGGGGCCAGGCATCCATCGACTACGCGCTCCAGGCGATGCGAAACTCCGGATACAAGATCCCCACCGATGACAGCTACGCCATCGTGTCCCGGATCAAGAGCTCCTGCACCGAGGCGATCAACCAGGCCGTCGCCGACAAGTCCGACGGCGATGCCACCCAGGCCCGCGTAATCGGCGTCGCCGCAACCATCGCGGACGGTTCAGACGGCCTGGTCCCATGGGGCACCAACCCGACCGACTTCCGCAACCGGTTCGACGCCAACTGGAACGCCCTGGGCGACAAGAGCGACGACCTCAAGGGCTACAACGCCACCTGGGTCAAAAAAGTGTACGACAAGTTCGCCAATCAGATTGCCGTGACCGGACAACAGTATCCAACCGGCGTCCAGGTCGTGTGCGTCGCAGTCAACAACCAGCAGCCGCCACGCGACTATGACCTGACCGTCACCACTAACCACAAGCAGAAGACCGACCTGAAGGTCGGCTCCACCGACCCGATCGGCGACACCCTGCACGCGAGCAACAACGGCAGCAGCATCAAAGAGAACCTGAACGGCACCGCCATCATCCACTACGAGGGCCAGAAGAACGGCTACGTCGCCGCCAAGACGGTCAGCAAGCCGATCACCTTCGCCAACTCGGGCGACACACAGCTCGACAACCTCGCCACTCCGGCGGACTTCGGCATGAGCCACTGGCAGGAGGGACAGTACTGGATCGACATCCAGGTCGCCAAGCAGGGCAAGATGAAAGAGGCCGTCGACACCACGGACAAGGATCCGTCCGAGACCTGGAACGTGAGCGCCGAACCGCCGACGCCGCCGGTCAAGACCATCGACGACGGCGTGAGCGCCGACAGCATGACCAACCGCACCGTCATCACCTACGGCACCGGCAAGGGCGGCTATGAGATGGCGTTCAAGGACAAGATCACCCCGAACGGCGTCGACTACAGCGTCGACAACTACAAGCTCGTCGACAAGAGCGACAACGACCGCGACGTGAGCGGCGAGTTCACGATCGACTGGGACCGCAAGACGGACACCGTCACCGCGGTGCGCACGGCCGACAAGGGCGAGATGCCTTTGGACCACCAGTACGAGTTCAGCTTCGACATCACCGTCAGCAAGCCGAAGGACTTCAAGAAGGTCAAGGACCACGCGACCGGCAGGTGGAACCAGGAGCCCGAGGCCGACGCCGGCAGCAAGGAATTCGACACCTGGCAGCCGAACCCGGACAAGAGCTGGATCGTCAAGCGGGACGGCAAATGGCAGGCCGTCATCGACCCGCAGGAGACCAACAAGACCGGCGGCGACTCCCACACCTACCTCGACGGCGACAAGGTCGGCAGCGTCGTCAACGGCACCGTCGGCAGGAACCTGATCCAGGAGCCCAGTAAGCTCACGCTCACGGACAACTGGACGGCCGCCGACTACATCTTCGACGCCGACACCAAGAACATCCGCGTCTACGAGGCCGACGCGGGCACCGACCGCGAAAGCAGCGTCAGCGACATCGTGAACACCGGCAAGGACGTGACCGACCAGTTCGACATCACCGTCCAGGGCACCAAGGCCGCCGCCAAGGCCAAGGCCTCCTACCTCAAGGGATTGAAGGGATTGAAGAACCCGAAGCAGGTCACGCTCCTCATCCCCGGCACGGTGAACTTCGCCGACGGCAAGGGCGCGGCCCAGGTCCGCAAGGACTTCGGCAGGAACGCGGGAGACGAACTCGCCTTCTGCACCGACCCGAACGGCAAGAGTCTGACCAACAGCGGCTCCGAGACCGTGAACAAGCACACCGAGCCGACCAACGAGCCGCAGATCTGCGGCTACGTGCCGCCGGCGAAGAAGGACGTCGTGTCCGAGGCCAGCCAGGGCGGCGAGCAGGAAAGCGTCCAGGGCAAGGTGGTGTATCCGGGCCAGAAGGTCGAATATCAGCTCAACACCCAGCCGCAGCTGCCCTCCAGCCTCGCCTACGGCATCAAGTCCGTGAGCTTCACCGACTCCTACGACCGCTATCTGAAGCCGGACAAGCAGACCCTGGAGATGATGGACCTGAACACCGGCAAGCCGGTGTCCAAGAAGAAGTACACGACCAAGTGGGATGATTCCAAGCACATGTTCACCCTGACCGTCACCGACCAGGAGACGATCGGCCAGTGGCGCGCCGGAACCAATCCACGCATCCAGGTCCGCTTCGAGGGCACCGTCTCGGACGACGCCCCCACCGACCACAAGGTGAACAACAAGTGGGTGCTGACCCTCAACAACTCGCTGACCCCGTCGAACGAGGTGTTCAACATCCCGCCGACGCTCAACCCGAAGAAGAAGGACACGCAGAAGGATCCGACGATCGACATCGACGGCATGACCGCGCTGCTGGGCGACGAGATCTACTACCGCGTCGACATCGACGCCACGCAGACCAACCAGGCCTACAAGGTCTGGAGGCTCGGCATGACCGACGACTACGACGACTCGTATCTGAAGCTCGACGCCTCCAAGGTGGAGATCACCGACGAGACCGGCAAGGACGTGACCGCGAGGTTCAACATCCAGGACAAGGACGGCGTGCTCTACGCCTACGCGAAGACCGTGGACACCGAGGTTCCCGCCACCGGCGAGACCGTGAAGGGCGACCCGCAGCCGACGGACCTCAAGGCCTACAGCGAGTCCGACGAGCATGACCCGCTCACCCAGCCGTCCATCGACCAGACGCTCCTCGGCCACACGTACACCGTGACCATGCCGATGACCGTCATCAAGGTCACCGACGGCTACGTCGTGAGGAACAAGGCCACGCAGGTGCTCAACAAGGTCCGCAAGGACACCAACGAGGTCACGAACCCGTTGAAGCCCGTCAACCCGTCCAAGGACGTGACCGTGAAGGTCGGAGGCGAATCCGTCAACGGCCGGAGCATCTACAAGGGCCGCACGTTCCTGTACCAGCTCGACTCCAGCATCCTGCCGGCCCACCGCGCCTACCCGCAGGTGGACGAGTGGTACATCGAGGACGCGCTCGACCCGGCGTTCGACGAATTCACGGGCCAGTGGGTCGTGTACGCGAGCCGCGACCTGTACAGGGGCGGCCAGGTCATCGCCGCCAAGGGCGAGAAGATCGCCGGCAGCGGCTTCGACAGCTCGAGGTTCGGCGGCGACCTGTTCACGCTCTCCACGGCCAGCGTGGACGGACGCAACGTCGTGACCATAGGCACGACCGAAGCGTACCGCGCCCTCGTGTCCGCGGACAACGAGCATGAGGCCGGATGGCGCCCGTACATCCAGACCACACGCCTCGCAGTCACCGACCGTCATGAGAACCAGTTCACGGAGCATTACAACGGCAAGGCGTTCCAGTCCAACATCGTGTGGACCCGAACCCCGGACATGACCCCGGGCATCCACATCGAGAAGTACGACGTGGCCTCCGGCGAACAGGCCGGCGATCGCGACGACGTGAAGGACGCGTTGAAGATGGCCGGAGACAGCCAGCAGATCGCGTTCAAGATCACCAACACGTCCAAGACCGATCCGACGACCGGTGAGGGCGCCTGGTACCTCGCCAAGGACCTCAGGATGGTCGACAAGACCATCGCGGGCGAAGGCGAGGTCGTGGACCTGAAATATCCGGACAACTGGGACACCTTGGTGCTCAAGCCCGGCGAATCCACCATCATCACCGGCACGTTGAAGGGCGTCCAGGCCGGCGGCAAGCACACCAACCGTGTGAAGGTCACCGGAACGCCGCTCGTCGAATGCCCCGTCACCGACCAGCTCGGCGACCAGCAGCCCGCCGACGGCGACCAGACCGGCGACAGCCAGTCTGATGGTGACGGACAGTCCGACACCGGCACCGGCACGAAGACCGACGGCGACGCCGACGACACGACCGGACTCAAGCAGGTCAAGGTCGGCGACACGACCCTGTGCGAGGACACCACCGTGGAATCCAACACGGATGACTGGAACGGATACCGCGAAAGCCTCGCCAAGACCGGCGCGACCATCGCCGGCATCCTGCTCGCCATCGTCGCGTTCGGAGCCATCGGCGTGGCCCTCATGGGCGCACGCCGCAGGACCGGCGCCCACTCCGGCAGGTAACCGCTAAGGCGCTTCGGCGCCGGATTCCCTGACCATCATGGCCGCGAGCCCCGTTTCTCCGTGGGGCCGCGGCCATTTTTTTGCCGCGGCGCTGAAACTTGTAGACATGGTGCACCGCAGGACGGCGTGTCCCGGGACAGTATGGGGAACGTCGAGAGCGTCCGGCCGCGCCATGTGGGGCGGATGCGAAGGTAAACGACCATCAGAAGGAGAAATCCAACATGGACAAACGAAAGATCTCGGCCGTATGCGCGACCGTGGCCGCGTTGGCGGCGTTGTGCGTGCCAGGCTCCGCCGCGTTCGCCGCGGACGGCACGCTCGCTTTGAACGCGGGCGACGGCAGCACCCTCGTCGGACACAGCTTCACCGTGTACAAGGTCGCTGGATACAACGACGTCGTCAAGGACGGCGCGAACGTGAAGAGCGTGAGCGCCTCATCCCCGGACGCCACGACCGACGCGTGGGTCAAGGCCGCGTTGAACAAGAACGGTGTGACCTACAACACGTCCGAAGGCCGTAACGCCGCCGAACAACTCCTGCGGTTGAAGACCAATTCGGACACGCTGCGCAAGGTCGCCGGCACCCTGCAGTCCACCGCCGCGTCCAGCAAGGTGGCGGCCGTGAAGACCAACCAGACCTCCGCCACGGGCAGTCTGAACCTGACCCTGCCGGAGGGCTATTATCTCGTCGTCGACGCCCAGGGAATCCCGATCCTCGTGTCCACCACGATCGGCGGCAGCGTCAGGATGAGCAACGGCCAGACCCTCGGTTCCACCCAGATCAAGACCAACGTCACCAAGATCGACAAGAAGATCAAGAGCGTGGACGGCACGTGGAAGGATTCCGCGGCCGCGACCAACGGCGAGACCCGTGACTTCAAGGCCACGTTCACCGTGCCGAACAAGCTGGCCGTGGACACCATCACCCTCGAGGACCACATGACCGGCATCGTATACGTGGACGGTTCGTTCCACGCGACCACGTCGTCCGGCACGGACGTGACCAACCAGTTCGGCACCATCGGCAAGGACAAGGTCGGCAATTCCGACGGCACCGGCTTCAAGGTCACCAGCCTGCAGAGCTTCGTGGACACCTACCAGGGCAAGCAGGTGACCGTGACCTACCAGGGCAAGGTCGTCAACGCGTCCAAGGCCAACCAGGGCCTCAACCAGATCCTGATCACCTCGAACTGGCTGCCCAACGTGGTCCCGCCGGACGTGCCGACCCCGGGGCCGGGCACCGATGAGACCCCGGTCCCGACCTACGACGTGAATCTGAAGAAGATCAGCGCGGCCGACGGCAACAAGACCATCCAGGGAGCCAAGTTCAAGCTCCACAACGACAGCCTGAACCAGTGGTACGTGTGGAACACGAGCTCGAACCAGTGGACGTTCACCACGGATGAGTCCAAAGCCACCGAATTCTCCACGAACGCGTCCGGCGTGATCAACTTCACCCGTCTGGGCGCCGGCACGTACACCGTGAAGGAAACCCAGGTGCCGACCGGCTACTTCAGCTTCGTCAAGCCGAGCTTCACCCTCAAGATCACCGACGACGGCCACGTGACCATCACCGGCAAGAACCAGCCGGGACTGACCGGCACGGTCACCAACGCGGACGGCAAGACCACCACCCCGACCGCCGTGGTGAAGAACATCGACAACATCACCCAGCTGCCGCAGACCGGCGCGACCACCATGGCCGTCATGCTGGTCGGCGCGTTCGCGATCATCCTCGTGGCCACCGCGTCCGGCTTCGCCGCCTACCGAGTCCGTCACGAGAACCTGGACGACGGTCCGGCCATCGCCTGATTTTTCCGAATCGTCCCCCGGCCTCGAAAGCGAAGGTCCGGGGATCCAGGAGCCGGGATCGTGCGGCCTTTTCTCCTGTCAGCCGCACGATCCCGGCCCTCTTCCAAAAAATACGGAACTCACATATGAATCACAAAGGATGAGGGAAATGGGATTCCTTACAAGACTTCTCGCCGGTCTTCTCGCCGCGTCCACGTTGGGCACCGGCCTGGCCGGCACCGCCAACGCGGTCGACGTGACCGGCGCGGCCGGAACCACGAAAAGCGTCGTGAAGCTCACGGCCGACGGCGGAAACGAGACCTCCGAGGACACGGCAGACAATCCGGACGACGACTCCACGGACGCCGATTCCACCACGGACGCCGGCGCGCAGTCCGCCGCCGGCCAGCAGGCCGAAATCCAATCCTCGACGAGCCAGGACAAGGCCACGGCCAAGTCAAGCCTGCCGGACCATATCGTCAACGGCTCGTTCGACTATCCGGCCTGCCCGGACGGCAAGAACAGCTGCGACGTGGATCCGACGACCGGCTGGGGCGGCTTCTACGTGGATTACGGACGCAAGTTCATGCCTATCCCCGACTGGAACCGGTCCAAATTCGGCTGGGACAGCAGCCAGGAGGGACTGCGTCCCGACCAGCAGCCGAACTCGCACCAGAAGCTCCAGCATTGCGTGCAGATCGGCAACAAGCCGAACAACAACGGCCAGAAAATGAACCGTTTCGCGGAGATCATCGCCGAAACCCCGGACGAATACATCTACCAGGACATCGCCACCACGCCGGGCGTCATGTACCGGTGGAGCCTGAAGCACGCGAGCGAGGACGCATCCCACGTCGACTCCATGCAGGTCACGATAGGCAGTCCAGGCAAGGAGACAGCGCAGGACGCCACCCGCACCACGTCCAATGGCCGCGGCGACCGGACCGGCGTGACGTCCAAGACCATTGCGACCAAGGGCGGCCAGGCCGAATGGGAGACGTACACCGGCGTGTACATCGCCACCTCGACCGTGACCCGATTCACGTTCAAGAGCGCCCAGGGACGCGACTCCACGCGCGGCAACTTCATCGACGACGTCATGTTCACCAAGGCGTACAAGCTTACTTATGACAAGAATTCGGCCGATGCGTCCGGTCAGGTTCCGTCGAACCAGCGCGGCAAGGAGAACACCACCCAGCCCGCCAAGAACAAGACCAACGGCAAAATCAGGCTCGCCTCCGACACGTCGAAACTGTCGGACCACCTGGTAAACAGCGACTTCGAATACCTTCCCGACGGCGGATGGAAGACCGTTGACGCGCCAAGCTACATGAGGAACGCATACACGAGCGTCGACCCGAACAACGGCCAATACATGAGGAACGCGAAACACGTCGACGCCGACCTCGCCTCCTGGGTGGATTGGCCCGGTTTCGACCGGTCCAAATTTGCATGGAAGACCGACCAGAAAGGCGGCCACGACCAAGGCGGATTGAAGGACCGCGCGAACGCGGTCGAACTCCAGCAGGACAGCACGGATGGCAACACCTACGCGGAGATGGTCGCGTCCGAGACCGGCCGCACCATCTACCAGGATCTCAAGACCATTCCCGGCACCCTGTATAAGATCCGGTTGAAGCACGCCAGCCTGTGCAAGGACAACGTCGACCAGATGCAGGTCGTCATCAACGGCACACCCATCGAGATGACCCGAGTGGCCGCGAACGGCAAGGCCGGTGACAAGGTGGGTGAGAAGTCCACGACCATCGGCACGAGGGTCACGAACGAGAACCGTTGGCATCATGCCGACCAGTGGGAGACCTATGAGGGCTACTACGTGATTCCTGACGGGCAGACCACCACACGGTTCGGTTTCAAGGCCGTCAACTACCTCGATCCCACCAAAGGTAACCTGCTCGACGATGTGACCTTCGCCCGCGCCTACAAGCTCTCTTACGACAAAAACTCCACTGACGCAACAGGTGAGGTTCCGTCGAACCAGCGCGGCAAGGAGAACACCACCCAGCCCGCCAAGACCAAGACTAACGGAACCGTGAAGACCGTCGCGGACGAGAACGTCCGGTACGGTTCCCTCGCTAATGGTGATTTCTCCTACCCCTCGTTCTCCGACATTCAGAAGAACGAGCAGGAAAACGGCGCCGATCTGCGCACGTTCCTCAAATCGGATGACGGCACGCTTTGGTACAACATGTCCGCCACCGATCTTTCCAAGTACGGAAAGATCGGGCAGATCCCCGGTTTCGACTCTTCCAGGTTCGCATGGTCCAGTACCGAGAACGGTTCAAGGGTCGAATTGCAGCAGGACCGCAACACCAAGAACACGTATGCGGAGATCGTCGCCCAACAGGACAACACCAGCATCTACCAGAACGTGTCCACCGGCAACGGCGGCGTGCTGTACAAGATCCGGCTCAAGCACGCCAGCCGCCAATCATCCCATGCCGACAGGATGCAGGTCCTCGTGGGCTCCGACACGGACCACGCGACGCCTGTGGAGATGACCCGCGTCACTTCTAACGGCCATGGCGACAAGGTGGGCGGGAAGTCCACGATCATCACCACAAAGGTATCCAACACCGATCCCCGCGATCATGGCGCACAATGGGAGACGTACGAAGGCTATTACCAGGTGCCCGAAGGGCAGAAGAACACGGTATTCATGTTCAAGAGCCTTGAAGGGTTCAAAGAGGATGAGACCCTGTCCGGCAACAACATCGGCAATCTCGTGGACGACATCGAGTTCTCCCGCTCCTACAAACTGACCTACGACAAGAATTCCGATGACGCGACCGGCTCCGTCCCGTCGGATACGACCGCGAACACCGTCAAGCAGGCCAAGGCCAAGTCCTCCGGCACCGTGAGGCTCGCGGCCGACAGAACCGACGGCAAGGTGTCCGACCTCGTGCAGCGCACCACCACGCATGCGGATGGCAGCGTGACCGTGAGGACCGTCGACACTACCACCGACGTGGTGTCCGGCTGCCAGGTCTACTATCCGGCCGGCCAGAAGATCACGTTGGCGACCATGGCGAAGGACGATGACTGCTGGGATTCCAGCATGCTGTCGCGTCCGGGCCACACCCAGCTGGGTTGGAACCAGGACCGGAACGCGACCCAGGCGCAGGCCGAGGTCACGATGGTCGAGGGCGGCATGGCCGTGTATGCGGTGTGGGTCGGCAACCCGGTCCTCACCTACGACACGAACAAGCCGGCCACCTGGTCGGGCCAGATGCCGTCCACCCCGGCGTCCGTATCCGTGGCTTACAACACGGCCGTCACGGACGGGTCCGGCTGGCGGGCGGGCGACACGACGAAGATCCGCGGCTACAGGTTCCTCGGCTGGTACACGGGACCGCAGGACAATGCGGGCCTGTACGACTGGACCAGGCCGTTGACGGGCAACGTGACCGTGTACGCGCACTGGCAGCGGTTGCAGGCCAACGTGGTCTACAACGCGAACGGCGGCACCGGCTCGCACGCGAACACGACCGGCTGGCAGTATTCGGACGTGACCATTCCCGGCGACACGTCGAAATCGTTCACGCGAGACGGATACGTCTTCAAGGGATGGTCCCTCAAAGCAGGCAAGGCCGATGTCGTCTATAAGGATGGTTCACAGATCCCGTTGCAGGACAAGGACATCACCCTGTACGCGCAATGGCAGGGGATCCATGAGAACTTCACCGAGACGGGCGGCATTAGCCTGCCGCTGCTTATCGCGGGAGGTATCGGTCTGCTCGTGATGGGTGTCGGGTCCACGGTCATGCTCACGAGACGTATGAACGGCCACGGCATGCCGGACGGCGAGTGACCGGGAACAGATGACGGGAGGGCCGGCGGCCGGCCATCCACCACTCCGACCGGATGCGGCGTGATGGCCTGGACACCGGCTTTCCCTGTTCTTCCCGATATTCGTGGAATGGATCGTGGCGAAGGCATGGACGTTATGGACTGGGATTGGATCATCGAGGGCGAACGCGCCACGGAGGGCCGGCGCGGACGGCGTGTGCGCCGTCTGCATGCCCGTCGCGCGCGTCGCGTGTTCCGTGCTCTCGTCGCGGTCACCGTCGCCTGCTGCCTGTTGGGCGTGGGCGTTTTCGCGTGGCTTGGCGTGGAACAGGCCGGCACGCCGTGCCGCCGAATCCTCCGCGTTGGCGGTGAAGGACGACCATTCGGCCGAACGGTACGCGCGCATGGTCGCCAAAGCCCGCGCATACAACCGGCGTCTCGCGGCCACACCGCAGGTCATCGGCGAACTGTCCGGCGAGGACGGCGCCGTCAAGGGCGATTTCGGGTTCAAATCCGACAGGGAGTACCAGAGCCTGTTGGATTTCGGCGACGGGATCATGGCGACAATCGAGATCCCGTCGATCGGCGTGGACCTGCCCGTCCGGCATGGGGCCGACGCGTACGCGCTGGACAACGGGGCGGGGCATCTGCATGGCACCTCGCTTCCCGTCGGCGGCAAAAGCACGCACAGCGTGATCACCGGGCACACGGGAGTCGCGGACAAGGCCCTGTTCACCCGGTTGACCGAACTGCGGAAGGGCGACGTGTTCTATGTTAAGGTCGCGGCCCAGACCCTCGCCTACAAGGTCACGCGCATCAGGACGGTCGACCCGGACGATCTGAGGAGCGTGCGCGTCGAACCCGGCCGCGACCTGGTCACGCTGGTCACGTGCACGCCGATCTTCCTGAACACGTACCGTCTGCTCGTCACGGGCGAACGCGCGAGCATGCCGGGCGACGCGCCCTATCCCGAGGACGCGCCAAAGACCAGCAGGCGGGACATGCGCCCCTATCTCGTGTCCGGCGTGACACTGCTCGCGGGACTGCCCGCGGCGGTCGTCGCGTCCAGGAGGAAAACCCGCCCGTACGGGAGACACGGACGGAAGGACTGACCTTGGACGGCGTCACGTGGGGTAGTCTGTAAGGGTGTGACGCCACGCCACCGCCGACAGGCCGACACGCCGATGACGCCGATATCGGATTGGGGGCACGTGGAATGTTTGACGGAAACGTCGCAGGGATGTTTCCACTGGAGCCGGATCCCATGGAGGGAACGGCATTGGAGGGTAGACAGATATGAACAAGAAGGCTTTCAGCGTCGCGGTCGCATCCGTGGCGGTCGCGGGCACCATCGCCGCACCGGCCATGGCGGACGAGACCGCGGTCACGCCGGTCGAACAGGCCCAGCAGGCCGTCGTCCAGGCGCAGGAAGCGGTCGACCAGGCCGCGGCCCAGCAGGGCGCGCAGCAGGATCAGGTGTCCGCCGCCCAGCAGCAGGTCGCCAATGCCAAGGACAGCCTCGACCAGGCCAACACCGGCGTGCAGGACGCGCAGCAGGACGTGCAGCAGGCCCAGCAGCAGGTCGACCAAGCCCAGCAGGACGTGCAGCAGGCCCAGCAGAACGTCGAGGACACCATCAACCAGGACCGGAACGTGCAGCAGGCCACCACCGGCGTCCAGCAGGCGCAGGACAGCCTCGGCCAGGCGCGGGACAATCTCAAGCAGGCGCAGGAGAAGGCCGACCAGACCGCGAAGAACGCCAGCAAACTCGAGAAGGCCATGAACGACAGCCAAGCCATCCGCGACGACGCCGCCAAGGCCAAGGAGCAGGCCGACCGGAAGGCCAAGCAGGCTCAGGCAAAGGTCGACGCGACCGACAAGGCGAAGCTCGACCAGGACACCGCCGCCAAGAAGACCGACGCCGCCAAGGCTCAGGCGAAGGCCAACGAGGCCCAACAGGCCGCGGACAAGGCGCAGGCGAAGAGCGACGAGGCGAAGGCGAAGCTCGACGAGGCCACCCGCCTGGCGGGCGACGCGAACGATCCCGCCAAGGTCAAGGAGGCGCAGGACGCCGCCCAAAAGGCCGGCGAGGCCGTCAAGGACGCGAAGCAGGCGCAGGCCGAGGCCACCGTCGCCGCCGCGACCGCGAAATCCACGGCCGACAAGACCCAGTCGAAGGCCGACGACGCGCGGAAGAAGCTCGACAAGGCGAACGACGCCGCCGACCAGGCGAAGGCGCAGGCCGACAAGACACAGGCCGCGCTCGACAAGGCCCAGGCGGACAAGACCACGTCCGACAAGGCGCTCGACAAGGCCCAGGCCGCGAACGACAAGGCCCAGAGCGAGCTCGCCAAGGCCGACCAGAAGGCCGCTGACGCGAAGACCGCCGCCGAGAAGGCCGCCCGGCAGGCGGATGCGGCGCAGGCCGCGTACGACGCGGCCGTGAAGGCCGCGCAGGATGCGAAGAAGGCCGCGGACGAGGCCGCCGAGAAGGAGGCGCAGGGCGCGGCCGGCTGGTTCCAGTCCGACAACGCGGAGCAGGCGTACAAGTATCTGACCGATTCCAGCGTGTCCAAGTACCTCGAATACACGCATATCGGCGCGAAGGACGATGCGACCAGCCTCGACAACCTGCTCAAGGCCCTGGACATGATCGACGAGTGCAACAAGCTGCGCGCGGAGAACGGGTTGGAGCCGTTGAAGGTGTCGGAGACCGCGTTGGCCATGGCCATGGTCCAGGCCAACTACGCGGCCAACGGCCACTACGAGCACAACTACCAGTACGACAACGTCGGCGAGAATCTCAACTGGGGCTTCGCCGATGACGATCCGTACGATGGTTGGTACACGATGGAGAAGGAGACCTACGACGCGGCCGTGAAGTCCGGCGACTATCCCGACCTCGCCAGCCTGTCCGCGTACGACGTGTTCCGGAAGTATCCGGACCTGTATTACAAGGTCGGCCACTACCTCAACATCGTCAATCCGGACTACATCGCCACCGGCATGGCCTACAGCGGCTACGGCGAAACCAACTATGACCACGCGTTCACGCAGGAGTACTTCAACGACTGGAACTCCTACAATACGCACGACACCGTGTACGACGCGGCCGTCTACCGCACCATGGTCGAGAACTACGTCAACCAGGTCCGTTCCGCCCAGTCCACGTACGACGAGGCGTTGAAGAAGGTCGACGAGGCCAAGAAGGCGCTCGACAAGGCCAACCAGGCGAAGGCCGACACCACGGCCGCGCAGGCCGCCGCCGAACAGGCCCAGCAGGCCGCGAAGGCCGAGGCCGCCGAAACCGCGAAGGTCCTCATCGCCGCGACCGCCAAGAGCCAGCAGACCCA
>OJOA01001192.1_pt1 | contig 13746 bp, 10 predicted proteins | sample 1597991 | NCBI WGS metagenome assembly OJOA01 (sample SAMN01915207, study PRJEB22387) | human gut metagenome | isolation source: stool | host: Homo sapiens | place: USA | reverse complement strand
TAAGCTTTCTTTTTCCCCCGGTAGAACCGGGGGTTTTCAACTGTTGCGTGACAAAGAATAGAGGGTATGCTCAATGCCGCATACCCTCTATTCTTATATAAAAATAATTTCACTGTTTACAATCTCAATAGCTCGATTTCGTATGCTGTTCATTCTGCCGACCCAAGCCATTTGGTCAGTGGCTTTCAACTGCTCAGTAACACCTTCTGCCGCAGTTATCTGCTTTACCAGACGTTCAAACATTTTCTCCGCCTGCTGGTCGATATCAGCAAGGTAGTCGTTTAATGTGCCGCTTGTCAGCAGATCAGCATAGAGTACTTTACGGTAATTTTTCAGATAGCGAAGATGCCGCTGTCCCCATATCCCGATTGGTTTTTGCTCTTCATCCGGCTCACCGTCTCCGGCAATAAGGTAATAATCACCGACCAACTCATATTTCAGCCCCGTTCGTTCGTCTGTAATGTATTTTTCCATAGTCAAGCCCTCCGTTCTGCAATCTTGAATTTTTTGATTTTTGCGTTTGCCACTTTAACAAGCACCTCATCCACGGCATCAGTGTATTTGCCTTCCGATATAAGCCGATTGCGGAGTTTGTTAAGGCATTCAATCATAAGCCGCCATTCCTCGGTCGTAAGCGCAAAGTAATATTTTTGTTTCACCATTCTGACCTCCTTTGATTTCTGCTCTTATCGTAACGGAGAATACAGAAATAATCGAATGTACGGATAAAGAAGAATGCCAAATGACAATTGCTTGGCACTCTTGATTTTCTCTCGGGAAGTGATTGAATAACTCAATAAAAGCAACGAATTTCGGAGAAATTTGCAAGGAGGCCAGCCAACGAGTTTGGCGTCCTTCCTCTAAAAACACAAAGAAAAACACCGAGAGAAGTCTTTCATAGACTAATCTCGGTGAATTTTCGCCCTCGCAATGCCCGTGTTTATAAGTTATTGTCCTTAAGAGTACGACGCTTACGATGCAGCTTTTTAAAATTCAAATCACACGCTCAGGAGTCCTGCGTCGAGCACGAACTGAGAGCCGGTCACATAGCGCGCCTTGTCGCTTGCGATATAGAGAACCATATTCGCGACATCCTCGGGCTCGATCCACGGCACGGGCAGAAGGTTGCCTGCTGAACGCTCGGCGATTTCAAGAGGAGTCGAATGCTCGAGAGCCGCAAGACCGTCGTTCATGGGAGTGTTAACTCCCGTCGGGTGGATGCTGACAACGCGGATATTATAGGGCGCAAGCTCGATAGCCCACGCTTTTGTCAGACCCGTGAGTCCCCATTTCGAAGCGGTATAGTGCGAAAGCCTGTTGCCGCCGCGCAGACCCATGACGGACGAGTTATTGATGATAACGCCGCTCTTTGCCTCCATCATGTGGGGAACGACTCTGCGGGTGACTATAAACGGACCTTTGAGGTTGATATCTATCATCGCGTCCCACTCTTCGTCGGTCATCTTGTCGACCGTAGCATAGGCGCAGATACCTGCGTTATTGAAAAGTATATCTATCTTGCCGAACTCGGCGATAGCTCTGTCAACGGCATCGGTGACGGCTTTATCATCTCTGACATCGCCGGCAGCGATAAGGCATCTCCTACCGAGGGCTTCCACTTCCTCTTTCAGGCTCTTGAGCTCGTCGCTCGTGCCGAACGAGTATGCGGGATATTCAATCTTCTTCGCCACATCAAATGCAACGATATCGGCACCCTCTTTGGCGAGAGCGAGAGCGGTGGCTCTGCCTGACCGTGTGCTGCGCCGGTTATAAACGCAACTTTGTTTTCAAAATCAGACATTACGGGTATCTCCATCTTTGCGATATTTGTAGAGCACTTCGTCGAGCGGAACTTTTGCAACGGTATTGAACAGATTCGTTGCGTACATTATACCGGCAAAAGCGATGAGAAGAACTATCTCTTCAGTTGAAAAACGCTCAGAAAGCTTATTGTATATCTCGTCGGGTATGTTGTGCGGATCTTTGCAGATAGCGCCGCCGAAATCGACGAGCAGCTTTTCGGTATCCGACAGATGCGGATTGTCTGGATCGTCGCCGGAGTCAATAAGTATTTTTCTGAAAAAGATTGAACATATCAGGCACTCGTTGCCCTCGGATATAGCGTGGGAAAACAGCGATATTGCGCGGTCGCCGATGACCGGCACGAGCTGATCATAGAGCGTGTACCACTCCATATACGCTTTGAATGCAGGGACATTGTGAAGCAGAGTACGCTTCATATTGGTGATGCGTCCGTGCTTTGCTATCTGATCTTCGTACTCCCTCTTGACCTCTTCCGATGAACTTTCATACTCTGTCATAGGTAAAAAGCTCATGAAATTTTCCTCCTTTAAACCATTAAAGCTTTTATTCAAACAAAAACCGGCACAATGATGTGCCGTCTTTTTGTTATGCTGTTTTTTATGTCTGCGCAGATACAGACTTTTTCTTAGAGCGACGGAGATTTTTCTCCGCCTTTCCCGTAAGCCTTATCTCCTCGGGGTCGTCCTTTATCTTATCCATAATGACAAACAGCAGCGTCATCATCAGAAGATACGGAACGGGGCTGAACAAGCCCGGATTGACAAGTGACATCAGCTGCATGCCGATATATGCGATAAAAATAAACTTGTTTGTCAGAGTGTTGCGGCGCGCAAAATAGACAATACGCGCGACGAATATATATCCGTAAGCCGCGATGCCGACTATGCCAAAGCTGCCGATAACCTGGAACGGCGAGGAATGATACCAACACAGGGCGCCTTTTGCGGAATGATGGACATCCCTGTTGCCGAAATATCCGAGTCCCCTACCGAAGACGGGATTTGAAAGGAAATCCTCAACGGCGCGGTGCATGAGCCTGACTCTTATCTCGTTATCGTCTATCTGGAGAAGTCTCAGGAGCATATCGCGGAAGAAATAGATGAGATCCCAGAAGAACACGAAGAACATCACAATACCGACAGAGATTATAATGATATTATGTACCCTGTGGCGTTTGTCGAAGCAGAGAAGCGCTATCATGCACATCATGACTTCCGCAGTGCCGACAATTGCGCCGCCGCGCGAGCCGGTTATCATCATACAGCCGTAGAACAACATACCGACCCAGAACCAGCCGTGATTTCCCTTTATCGAACGCAGGAATGCAAACGGCAGAGCGAAGATAAGAAAAGTTGAGGCGTTGTTGCGCCACTGGAAAGCGAGAAGCCCGTGAGTCGAGAGCACCTTATCGAGATGTTCACCGTAATATTCGAGGATCATGAAGCAGCAGAACAGCCCCATGATTATCATTATTTTTGATATCTTATCCGGCAGAGAATAGTTTTCCCTCAGGCGGATGTGCGAGTTCATGAGATTATAGAACAGCAGCATACCGAAGCCGAGACCGAGAGTGAAGAATATCGGCATCAGGCTGAAATATTCTTTGGCGGTTATCTTGCCGAGACCGCCGAGGGTAACTGCGACGGAGACTGCAAGCATCGGCCAGAACAGCTCGCCGTGAGGCAGTTTGCGTTGATAATAAATGAAATGGAAGATTATAGCCGCCGCTGCCGGGACGGCAAGCCAGACCATTTTGATGAACTCGTCATAAGAATTGTTGCACTTTATAAGGCAAAGACAGAGCAAAAGGAACGGTTCAAGCGCAATTATAACATCCTCGCAGAAAACAAGTATGGCGCAAATGATCGCTGCAAAGATAAGAAGCCCTATAGCCTCTACACGCAAGACGGTGATAAAACAGGCTATAAGGAAGCAAACCCACATGAACCAATCAGTGGAAAGATAGTGTTCTATGCTTTTTCTGACGCTTTCAAATTTCGCGTTTTTTGTCAAGTTCATGCTCCTCGTTGACTCTCCGATCGTCTGAAATATTTTCACAATACATCAAACGAGCCGGCTGTCAAAAATACTGCCGAAATCCGCAGGTACAGTCCCCATGTTTAGCAGTTTATTTTATCACAAATTCATCAAAAAATCAAGAAATAACAATTAATCGAGCTGCATTATTTCCTCCGCCAAGGCACTTGCCGCGTCAAATAATTCTTGGCGGCAGGAAAGCTGCAATTCGTCCATACTGTGAGTTCCGTCAGACGACACAAAGAGTTTCTCTATTCCGAGCGCGGCAGGGTCGGCATCATTTGATGCGCACCCGCAGACGGCGTAAACTTTTGCGCCAGCTTTGGCAGCTCTTTTGCAGACTCCGCTCATCACTTTTCCGTTGGCACTTTGTGAGTCGAATCTCCCCTCGCCCGTTATAACTACATCGGCATTCGCGGCAAATTTGTCAAAGCCGAATTCGTCCAAAACTATATCTATGCCGCTTCTGAGTTCGGCATTCAGGAAAGCTGCCGCACCCGCGCCGAGACCGCCTGCGGCACCTGCGCCCGGAAGATTTTCCGAATCGAAGTTGAGGTCTCTTTTGAGAACATCAGCCATATAGCGAAGCCCTCGATCGAGCAATTCAACCTGTTCGGCATCCGCGCCTTTTTGCGGAGCAAAGACATAAGCCGCACCGTCAACGCCGAAAAGCGGATTAGTGACATCGCACGCGGCGACTACGGGAATATCAACCGGCTTTTCGGGCGGGATAATATGTTCGACATCTATCAGCGTTCCACCGACAGGAACAAATGAATTATTATTTTTATCGAGAAAACGAAAGTCGAGCTCCGACGCCATACCCGCGCCGCAGTCGTTGGTTGCGCTGCCGCCGAGACCCAAAACAATACGCTTCGCGCCGCGATTTACGGCATCGCGTATAAGCATACCGACGCCCGCAGTAGTCGTAACGGTCGGGTCGGCTCTGTCGCCCGCGAGCGGAAGTCCGGCACACGAGGCAGTTTCAATAACGGCAGCGCTGCTTTTGAGCATATAATACTCCGCGCGCAAGGATAAACCGAACGGGTCTTTTGACTCCGCCGATATCCACTCGCCGTCAATAAAATTCGCAAAACTCGAACAAAGCCCCTCGCCGCCATCGGCAGCGGGGAGCTTTATAACATTGCAGTCCGGTATTCTGTTTCTGAGCGCCGATTCGATTATATCGCAGACCTCGGACGAAGTCAGCGTGCCTTTGAAAGAATCGGGTGACAGCAGAATATTCATATTATCAGTCTTTTGTAAGCATTCTGATATATCTCTTGAAGAACGATACACCCTCATCAAGAACAGCAACCGGGCAGCGCTCATCGGTAGCATGGGTGCAGAGAAGGAGCTTCGTGCGCACATGGAACGGAGCAAAGCGATAAATATTATCGCATATAGGCTCATAGAAGCAGGCATCGGTACCGCCCATAACAAGATAGGGCGCAACGATAACCTCAGGATCGGCTCTGACGCAGATCTCCTCAATGACCTTGAAAGCTCTGGAATCGGTCGAAGAGAACTTGGACGCCTCTTTATGCTTGAGGCACTTTATCTCAACATCCTTATTCTTTATGACCTTGCGCAGATGCTTCTCGACATCTTCTGTGGTTGTGCCGGGCATCATTCTGAAGTTTGCCGTAACAGATGCTTCCTGCGGAAGAACGTTGGCGACAGGGCTGCCCTCAGCCATAGTAACGCCGGTAGTGGTTCTTATGAGCGAAGCCGTCGGCGGAATCTGCTCCATGATAAACTTCGCAAGGGGCTTAAGCAGCCAGAGGTTGCAGGCGACGACTCTGACGGGATATGTGGTTCTTCTGCCGAGATTGGAGAAGAGTTTGAGAACAAACGGCTCGAGTTTTGACTTGAACTGATGGTTTTCAACGTCTTTGACGACATCCGCTATTTTGCCTATGGCGCTGTGCTTCGGAGGCTGAGAAGAATGTCCGCCCTTAGCTCTGACGCTCATAGAGAAATCGGCATAGCCCTTCTCCGCGATGCCTACGCCCGCAAGATTGCCCTTGAGAACATGCTTGACATTGACGGGCAGTATGGCTCCGCCCTCATCTATGACGCTGTCGAGGTGAATACCGCGTGACTTGAGGGTTTCCATGATAGCCTTTGCGCCGGCATCCTTTGCAGCGACGACTTCCTCATCGTGACCGAAGCAGAGATAGACATCTCTCTCGGGTTCATATCCCTCTTCAAGAAGAGTCTCAACGGCTTCCATGACGCAGATAAGGTGGTTCTTCATATCAAGAGCGCCTCTGCCCCAGATGAACTCGCCGTCGTTATAGCCGCTGAACGGCTCATGAGTCCAGTCACCCTCGGTGCCGGGCTCGATCGGAACGACATCCTGATGCGAAAGCAGAGCTATAGGCTCAAGATCGGGATTCTTGCCCTTCCAGCGATAGAGCAGGCTCGCCTCGGCGATATCCTCGCGCTCGAGAGTCTTATGCAGCAGAGGATACGACTCCTCAAGGAATTTGTGGAATTTTTCAAACTGCGACCAGTCGACCTTATCTTTTTCAGGATAAGATACGGTAGGAATCTGAATAGCACCGCTCAGATGCTTTGCAACACGCTCAACATCAACATTCTCTTTTTCAAGAGGCTTTGTCTCCCTCTTCTTGGGGACAAAGAATATGGCTCTGATAAGAGTTATGACGATAAAAATACCGAGAGCTATCAGAATGCCGTAAAGTATTTTGAGTCCCATTGTTTTTCTCCTTTCACGCCACGCGGCGAAATAAATTAATATACACTTTGACACGGTAAAGCCCGAAGTCAAATATCTACATAATAATATCAGAAAATCGCTGTTCAGACAATAGCCGAAATGCAAAAATTTGCCCCAAAAACATAGAAATTTTATATGATTACATGTCAAAAAGGCTTATCTGCGTGGTTTTCGGAATATCCTCAAGCGCACCCGCCGCTTCGAGAGCCTCGATAACAGTCTTGGAAACACTCGCGCGTCTGCGCAAATCTTCGACGGATAAGTACTTGCCCTCACCGTCATCGCGCGCCGCAGCAAGCTGCTCCGCGGCAACGCCGCCGCATCCGCCGAGAGCGGAGAACGGAAGCCTTATCTTGCCGTCCTCGATATGATAGACCTTGGCATCGGAATTATAGACATCAACAGGAAGGAACTTCACTCCGCGCGCCATCATCTCATTGACGACCTGGAGAGAAGTGAACATATTCTCCTCCTTGGCGGTGGCTTCCTTCATGTTCATCTTTGTCTTGAGATATTTCATCTTGTTCTTGACGGCTTCCTGACCTGCCATGATGGACACGGTATCAAGGTCTTCGCCGCGGACTGTCATATATGTCGCGTAGTACTCGACAGGATAGTAGAGCTTATACCAAGCAAGACGCATGGCGGCAATAACATATGCTGCGGCGTGAGCCTTCGGGAACATATATTTTATTTTAAGACAGCTGTCGATATACCACTCGGGGACATTGTTCGCGCGCATCGCAGCCTTGTGTTCATCGGTAAGGAGCTTTTTCGCTTTACCCTTACGGGTTATCTCCATTATCTTGAACGCCATGCTCGGCTCGACGCCCTTATGTATGAGATAGGTCATGATGCTGTCTCGTGTTCCGATAACATCGGAAATGGTGCAGGTGCCGTTATCTATAAGGTCTTTTGCGTTGCCGAGCCAGACATCGGTACCGTGGGAAAGTCCGGATATCTGGAGCATATCGGAAAAGTTCTTCGGTCTTGAGTCAAGAAGCATCTGACGCACGAACGGCGTTCCGAGCTCGGGCAAAGACAGCGTACCTGTATTGCAGTCGATGTCCTCTTCCGTTACGCCCATGGGCTCGGGAGACAGAAGCATCTCATAGAGCTTCGGGTCGCAGACATCGGCATCCATGACGGAAGTTCCGGTCAGATTTTCAAGATGCTTATAGAACGTCGGCACATCGTGGCCGAGAATATCAAGCTTGAGTATCGTATCATGGAGCGCATGGAAGTCGAAATGCGTTGTTCGAGTGCCCTTGTCGGGATCGTCCGCAGGGTGCTGGATAGGTGTGAAGTCCTCCGCCTCTTTATAGTCCGGCACAACGACCATTCCGCCTGGGTGCTGACCGGTTGTGCGCTTTATTCCGACACAGCCCTGGACGAGTCTGTCTTCCTCCGCACGCTGAACGGTCATGCCTTTTTCATCGAGCCACTTCTTGACGAAGCCATAGGCGGTCTTATCGGCGAGAGTACCGATTGTACCTGCCTTGAAAACGTTCTTGGCGCCGAAAAGGGTTTCGGTATACTTATGCGCCTGCGACTGGAAATCACCGGAGAAGTTAAGGTCGATATCGGGCTGTTTATCGCCGTGGAAACCGAGGAAAGTTTCGAACGGGATATCGTGGCCGTCGCGGACGAGCGGTTCGCCGCAAATTTCACAGTTCTTCGGCGGCAGGTCGAAGCCCGAGCCTATCGAGCCGTCCATGAAGAATGTACTCTTCTTGCAGTGTTTGCACAGGTAGTGCGGCATAAGCGGGTTGACCTCGGATATCTCCGCCGCGAAAGCGACGAACGACGAGCCGACCGAGCCTCGCGAGCCGACATAATAGCCGTGATCCATGGAGAACTTGACGAGTCGCTGGGCGATGATATAAAGCACGGCGTAGCCATGTTCGATAATTGAGCTGAGCTCCTTTTCAAGGCGCTTTTCGACATATTCCGGCAGAGGATCACCGTAGATATCTTTCACATGCTTATAGCATATCTCGCGCAGTTCTTCATCGGAGCCCGGAATTCGCGGAGGATATGTACCGTCCGGTATGGGCTGGATAACCTCGCACATATCGGCTATCTTATTGGTGTTTTCAATAACAACCTCGCGGGCGGTCTCCTCGCCGAGATAGGCGAACTCGTCGAGCATCTCCTGCGTTGTTCTGAAATAGAGCGGAGCCTGCTGAGCGGCATCGGTAAAGCCCTGACCGGTCATGATAATCTCTCTGAAAACGCTGTCGCTCTTGTCCATGAAGTGAACATCGCAGGTAGCGACGGTAAGCTTGCCGAGCTTGTCGGCAGTGGCGATTATCTTTTTGTTTATATCCTCAAGCCCCTGAACATCCCTGACTCTGCCCTCTCTGATAAGGAAAGCGTTGTTGCCGTTGGGCTGTATCTCCAGGTAATCGTAAAACGAGGCGATTTCAAGCACTTCATCGTCGGATTTTCCGTCGAGTATAGCTCTGTAAACTTCGCCCTGTTCGCACGCGCTGCCGACGATTATACCCTCGCGAAACTCTTCTATAACCGAGCGCGGGACACCGGGCTTGCGGCTGAAATATTCGAGGTTAGATTTTGTGATTATTTTATAGAGATTTTTAAGTCCTACATAGTTCTTTGCAAGGAAGATTATGTGGTTATATTTCTTTTTCTTCTCGGCAGGATCGACGACGCGGTCGTCAAAATAATAGCCCTCCATGCCGTAGAGTATCTTTATCTTGCCCTTTGCTGCGGCGCAGGCTTCGGGGAACGCCTGAACAACGCCGTGGTCGGTTATGGCTATCGCCTTGTGTCCCCATGCTATAGCACGCTCAACGAGCTTTGTGGCGCTCGAAACGGCGTCCATGGCGGACATTGTGGTATGCAAATGAAGCTCGACGCGTTTCTCAGGTGCTTCGTCCTTCTTTTCGATAAGGTCAATTGTCGTTATGGCTCGCGCGTTTATGCAGTCGCACTTCATATAGGAGTCGTAGTTGACAACACCTCTTACCATAACGGCGACGCCGTCTTTGATATTCTTGAGCAGACTTTCGCAGTTCTCGGCGAGCTCGAATATCTTGACGGAATATGAATTTGTCTTATCGGTAATGCAGAAATTGATTATCTTTCTCTTGCCGTCGCGTGTGTCGCGCGACTCGAAAGCGAAGACGGTGCCCCAGACAACGACCGAGCCTGAGTCGGAAGCTATCTCGCTCAGGGGCATGGGCTTGGTTTTTATTATAGGTCCGTAGATCGGGACGGAATATTTCGTTGAAAACGGATATTCGTCATATGTTCTTGTAAGGCTGCTGAGATCTTTTTCCTGCGAGACTTTGTCAGCGAACGCGTTGCGTATGCCGCTGTCAAGTTCTTCCTGATACTGCATCACTTCGCCGTCATCGACAGGTGCGCCGCTGTCAGTGAACTCAACGCCGACATCCTCGCCGAAGCGTTCGAATATCATCTGAGCGAAGCGCTTGGGTGCGCCGAGATTGTTTATGACATCCGCGCCGCTCTTGAGCTGGACAGACACCATATCGCCGAGCATGAAGCACTTTGCATCGTTTAAAAATCCGTTCGCGGCGGGAAACTCCTTGCGCAGAGAAACGAGCAGTTTGGCAAGCCCGAGTTCACTCATCGGCTCTTTCGGAGCATCTTCGCGTTTTTCTTCTTTGACCGAGCAGTTTATCACTGCGGCATTGAGAGTGAACGCTTTTATGAGCGAAGTTTCGACAGCTCTCAAAATAAGCTTGCCCGGCGCAGCAGCCGCCGAGCAAAGCAGTTCGAGCTCCCTGCGCTCGACATTCAGCCTGATATCGTCAAGCTGAATGTTTTCAAGCTCAGAGAGCAATTCGGAATCATCAATATATTCTTTTACAAAATCAACTAACTTCTTGCCGGACATCATTGTCTCCATTAAAGTTTATCTATCTCTTCCATAAGGCTGTCAAGCACCTCTGACTCAGGTACTTTTTTGATTATTTGACCCTTTTTGAATATCAGCGCGCAGCCGTCGCCGCCGGCGATACCGATATCAGCTTCTCTCGCTTCACCAGGTCCGTTGACGGCACAGCCCATGACCGCGACCTTTATCGGCTTGTTGCACGACGCGAGCCGCTCTTCGACTGCGTTTGCGAGGGATATCAAATCTATCTTTGTTCTGCCGCAGGTCGGGCACGAAACTATCTGGACGCAGTCTTTTTTTACGCCCGTTGCGCGCAGGATATCATAGCCCGCCGCAACTTCTTTGACCGGATCATCGGTCATTGAGACACGGATAGTGTCGCCGATTCCGTGCAGGAGCAGGGAACCGATACCGACGCTCGACTTGACAAGGCTCATTTTCCATGTGCCCGCCTCGGTTATGCCTACATGGAGCGGATAATCGCAAATCTGCGAGATAAGCTCATATGCTTCGACAGTCATCGGGACATCGGAGGACTTGAGCGAAATAACAATATTATTAAAATCGCACTCCTCAAGCAGGCGCACATGTCCCATTGCGCTGTCCACAAGAGCCTGTGCGGTGGGAGCGCCGTATTTGGCGAGAATATCCTTCTCGATAGAGCCGCTGTTGACGCCGACTCTTATCGGAATCCCGTTATTGGCGCAGGCATCGGCAACAGCCTTGACTCTGTCTTTCGAGCCGATGTTGCCGGGATTGATGCGTATTTTATCAACGCCCGCAGAGATGCTTTCGAGCGCGAGTCTGTAATCAAAATGTATATCCGCGACTATCGGCACTTTTACTGCCTCTTTGAGAGCCGGGATGAGTTTCACCGCATCCATATCGGGTATTGCGGCGCGGATTATCTGGCATCCGGCTTTTTCGAGAGCCTTTGCCTGCTTCACGCTGCCCTCAATATCATGCGCGGGGATATTGAGCATCGACTGGACGGCTATCGGAGAGTTGCCGCCGATAGTCAAATTGCCTATTCTGACCTCTTTGCTTTTTCTGCGTTCAAATGCCATAATTCTAACCTCTTATCAAACTGACAATATCTTTGAATGAAATCACAGCCATAAATGCGAGCAGAAGTATCATGCCGACCGCATGAACCCACTTTTCGAATTTCTGCGGGATGGGTCTGCGGATGATAAGCTCGATGAACATAAAGAACAGTCTGCCGCCGTCAAGCGCCGGGATGGGCAGAAGATTGAACAGACCGACATTAATAGCTATCAGCGCCATAATAGTCAGAAGCGGAGTCCAATCCATTGAAGTCGACGAAGCCGACGCCGCATCCGCAACATAGTTTATAATGCCTATCGGCCCCGAGACCTCGCTTAGTCCGTATCGTCCGGTTATCAGGTCAAAAAGGCTTATCCAGGCCATGCGGCCTATTGATATACTCTCAAGAAAAGCGTTCTTTGTGACGCTCAAAAATGTCGGTTTAACGCCGACGATAATGAAATCATAGTGGATGCTTATAAGATTCTCCTGACCCTCTATCGGGCTGGTCTGGAACCTGACATCCTTGAGTTCAACATTTTTGCCGTCCCTTTTGACGACGAAGTCCATGACGCCGTCATCGTCGCGCATCATGAGAAATGTTATATCATACTGGGAATAGACGCGTTTGCCGTTTATTTTGACTATCTTATCCCCTGCCTCGAGTCCGCTCGCGGCGCTCGTCGCGTTGTCATAGAAGGAGCGTATCTGAGTGGTGCCGATAAGATCGGACTGGCAGAGCATAATGGCGACGATAATGACGCCCATGATAAGATTGACGGTAGCTCCGGCGGCAACGATTATCATGCGCTGCCACAGGGGCTTGTTGTTGAATGCGTGCTGATCCTCGCTGTCCTCGTCCTCACCCTCCATGCTGACATATCCGCCGATGGGCAGAATGCGCACGGCATAATCAGTCTCGCCCTTCTTCTTTTTGAAGATGGCGGGACCCATGCCGATAGAGAACTCGTTGACCTTGACCTTGAAAAGCTTTGCAAAAAGGAAATGGCCGAGTTCATGGAACATTATGACGATGCCGAAGAAAAGTATAGCCACAAGAAACGGCCAGACCTTGCTCCAAACTGTCGAAAACGACAGCGCGGTGTTTAAAAACATATAAAATATCCTTTCGACCCGTGAAAATATCAGCAGCCGAACATCTCATGCACTTTTTCTCTTGCGCGGGAATCGGCGAGGAGAATGTTTTCAAGGCTGTCGCACGGTAAAAATTCGGTTGAATCGAGCACTCCCGCCACTGCATCGGCGATATCAAGGAACTTTATCTTTCCGTCCCTGAACAGCTTATTCGCCGCTTCATTAGCGCCGTTTGCCGACGCGGGATAGATGCCGCCCTTTGTTATCGCCTGCCTGCAAAGGTTGATGCAGGAGAATGTATCATAATCGGGCTGCTCGAAAGTGAGCGTTTTCCAATCCTCAAGGTGGAGCTGCTTTGCAGGGCTCTCGTAACGCTCGGGGTAAGTCAGCGCATACTGTATCGGAACGCGCATATCCGGCACGCCGAGCTGAGCTATAACTGAGTTGTCGACATATTCGACGAGCGAATGAACCACGCTCTGGCGGTGAACAAGAATGTCTATTTTATCGGCGGGCATATCAAAGAGCCACGCCGCTTCGATAAGCTCCAGTCCCTTGTTCATCATTGTAGCAGAATCGATGGTAATTTTTGCGCCCATGCTCCAGTTCGGATGCTTGAGCGCCTGCTCAACGGTTACGTCTTTCAGGTCATCACGTGTTCTGCCGAAGAACGGACCGCCGGAAGCGGTCAGAATAAGGCGCTTGACGCTCTGCTTTCCGGGGCTTCCCTGAAGCGACTGGAATATTGCGGAATGTTCGCTGTCGACCGGGAAAATCGCCACGCCCTTTTCTTTGGCGCGGGTCGTTACAAGCTCGCCGCCGGCAACAAGAGTCTCCTTGTTGGCGAGGGCAATATCATTGCCCGCCTCGATAGCGGCAAGGGTCGGCTTGAGACCGGCTATGCCGACAATACTATTGAGCACCTTATCGGCATCAAGCTGAGCTGCGGCGCAGATGCCCTCTTCGCCGCCGAGCACTTTTGTATCGGTATCGGCGACTTTTATTCTGAGCTCCGCCGCTCTGTTCTCATCGGCAACAGCCGCTATCTCGGGCTTAAACTCCCGGATCTGCTTTTCGAGCAGGTCGATATTTGAATTCGAGGTCAGCGCTT
>OJOA01001156.1_pt1 | contig 14089 bp, 10 predicted proteins | sample 1597991 | NCBI WGS metagenome assembly OJOA01 (sample SAMN01915207, study PRJEB22387) | human gut metagenome | isolation source: stool | host: Homo sapiens | place: USA | reverse complement strand
AGTTTCATAATTTGCTCCTTTTCGCGGGCTTGCCCTGCTGGGCTAAACCTCTCCGTCATCATCGCTTCGCTCGATGCCACCTCTCCTAGTAGGAGAGGCCTTGGCATACCGTCGCGTTTTCGTGGGTCAGCGCTTCGCTCCTGTTTGCCCTGCGGCAGGTATTGGTTTTGGAGCGTCAGCGATTATTGCGAAAAAACGAATCTTCTGCCAAGGGCTCCCCTACTAGGGGAGCTGTCGCGGCAGCGCCCGCGACTGAGAGGTTTAGCAAAGCGAAGATGACGGAGAGGTTTCGCAACGCTGCCGGCTTCTGCGCTGCACCCTTAAAATACCAAGCCCCCGCGCCGCTGTCAAGGCTTCCCGCTGCGACCTTATTTCACATATTCTTCACCCGGTCAGCGATTCCTTTTCACAATTACCGGATACAATAGAAACAGTTCCAAGGAGGTGCGGCAGAAGCGCCCCCTCCGAACCATTCCCTTTGAGAAAGGAAGTAACCAGTATGGATAACGAGAACAAGTGGGAATACGATTATTCCTCTGAACATAGCCAGACCGGCGAGACCGGCTACCCCAACGTCGGCTCCTCCGGCATGAACACCGCCAACACGGCAGGTACCTACGGCGAGGCCGCACAGGCCGCCCCCCAGGCCGACCCGAACAGCGGCAGCGATGGCGGCGCGGTGCCGCCTCCGGAAGGCCCCCGGTATCAGGCCGCACAGGGAAGCCCCAAACAGCCTCCCAAGAAGCGCCGCCGGAAAAACAGCAATATCGCCCGCAGTGCAGTTGCACTGGTGCTGGCAGCAGCCATGGGCTTTGTCGGCGGCTTTGTGGGAGCCCGGGTGGGCAACACAGGCGGCAAGGTGGTCATCCAGCAGGTGGCACCTTCCTCCACGTCCAGCAGTGATTCCGGCTCTGCCTCTGCAGTGAACACTGCTTCCGGCATGACCACCGCTCAGGTCTCTGAGATGGTCAGCCCCAGCGTTGTGGTCATCACCACCGAGCAGGTGGTCTACTCCCAGTGGTCCTGGTACGGCCAGAGCCAGGTGGAGAGCGGCGCAGGCAGCGGTGTCGTGATCAGCTCCGACGGCTATATCCTGACCTGTGCGCACGTTGTGTCCGGCGCATCCAACATCACCGTGACCATCGGCGATACCGATTACCCTGCCACTGTGGTGGGCGAGGATGACACCAGTGACGTGGCTGTCCTCAAGATCGATGCCACCGACCTGACCCCCGCCACCGTTGGCAACAGCGACAGCCTTGCCGTGGGCGAGAGCGTGCTGGCCGTGGGCAACCCGCTGGGTGAGCTGGGCGGCACCGTGACCAGCGGCATCGTCAGCGCCCTGAACCGCAGCGTGACCATCCAGGGCACCAGCTCCACCAACACCATGTCCCTGATCCAGATGGATGCCTCTGTCAGCCCCGGCAACTCCGGCGGCGGCCTGTTCAACATGAACGGTGAGCTCATCGGTCTGGTCAACGCAAAGTCCTCCTCCAGCGATGCGGAGGGCTTGGGCTTCGCCATCCCCATCAACGATGCCATCAAGGTGGCACAGGATCTGCTGGAGAACGGCTACGTCTCCGGCCGCCCCTACATGGGCATCACCTATCTGGCTGTGACCGATGCCCAGACCGCAGCACAGCTCAACGTCAATGCCTACGGCGTTTACGTTGTGGATGTTGTGCAGGGCGGCCCCGCCGACAAGGCCGGTCTGAAGACCGGTGACCGCATCGTGAGCATCGATGGCACCGAGATCGCCCAGAAGGACGACCTTGGCACCCTGATCCAGCAGCACGCCGCCGGTGATACCCTTTCCATCACCGTGGCCCGGGAAGGCCAAATGCAGACCGTCAGCCTGACCTTGGGCGAAAAGAACGCCCAGACTCAGCAGGCACAGAAAAACTCCTGATTCTCCCCAATCTTTTTCCTGATCAATAAATCAAAAATCCCCTGACCGGCGTTGAACTGGTCAGGGGATTTTTAATTGCAGGTTGTCGAAAGTTATGGTATACTAAACTCGCTGTCAGAGATGACAGCAAAGGCGCTGTGTCCACAACGCAGGCGGCTGCTCCTTACCGGCCCAAACGCCGGGTAAGGCATTTTTCTTGAGAAGTTGCCACTCCCCGGACGCTTACGGGCAGAAAGGGGGTGAGAACCATGAGTTTTTCGGATGTTGCAGTGTTGCTGACGCTGATTGGCGGAACCATCTTCGTAACGTTTCAGATTACATGGAAAATCGCCACAAGCGATAAAAAACGCAAGAAAAAATGACCGCCTCACAGTTCCCCAACTTGAACGGTCATTTTTCTTGATCACCAGGTAAGGAGCCAGTCGTTTGCGGGCCAGCGCCTTTTCTATTTGTAGTATAGTCAATTTTTAACGGTTTGTCAAGCAACGGCAGACCGTATTTTTATACCTGCCCGAACACGGTGGCGCTCAGGGGCAGGAGGACGGTCTGGCCGGTGCAGATGCGGCTGCTGCCCCGCCACAGGCTGGAGGAGATGCCGTCGCTCAGCAGCTTCCAGCTGCCGCCGGGCAGGGTGACGACCTGCGCCGTCTCGGTGGGGTTATAGTAGACGCACAGGGCGCTCCATGCCGCGCCGTCGCCCCACTGGGCGGGGAGCCGCCAGCCCACAAGAGGCTGTTCCAGCGGGAAGAACTCGATGGCGGCAGGGCTGGCCTTGTCCAGCGCGCCCAGCCGGGGGAACGCCGCCCGCAGACCAATGAGCCCGCGGTAGTAATCCACAAGGCTGTGGAACTGTTCGGCCCGGTGCCAGTCCAGCCGGTTGAGGGCCGGGCTGGAGTGATAGCTGTTGCCCTGCCCCTTCTTGGTGCGGGCAAACTCCTCGCCCGCCTGCCAGAAAGGCAGGCCCATGCTGGTCAGGTAGATGCCCGCTGCCAGCCGGTTCTGGGCCAGCGCGGTCTTGTCCACAGCGGCAAACTCCGGGCGGGCGTAGCGCACCATCAGGAGCTTATCCCACAGGGTGAAGTTGTCGTGGGCCGAAACGTAGCTGATAATCTGCCCCGGGGCGTGAGGCGGCAACTTTTCACTGCGGCACCACGCCGCCACCGAAGCACCGATATCCCAGAAACTCCCGGGCTTGCCCTCCACATAGCCCGGCTCCCGGGCATCGAAGCAGCCGCCCTTGATGGCATCCCGGGTGTTGTCGCAAAAGATGCCGATGCGCTCGTTCAGCATATTCAGGTTGTTCTTGTTGGCCTCGTACCGGTGTAGGGCGCTGCAGCCGCCCTGCCACGGCTCACCGTACATCAGAATATCCCGCCCGCCGGGCAGCTTGTCCAGTTCAGCCCGGAGGAGGTTCATGGTCTCCACGTCATACAGGCCCATCAGGTCAAACCGGAAGCCGTCGATGTGATATTCCCGTGCCCAGTAGAGCACCGAATCAATGAGATAGCGCCGGGCCATGGACCGCTCAGAGGCAAACTCGTTGCCGCAGCCGCTGCCGTTGGAGAGGGAACCGTCGTCGTTCTGGCGGAAGTAGTAGAGGGGCACCACCCGGTTCAGCACATTATCGGAACGATACATGTGGTTATACACCACGTCCATTACAACGCCGATGCCCGCCGCATGGAGGGCCGCGATCATCTGCTTGCACTCCCGCACCCGTACCTCACCCCGGGTGGGGTCGGTGGAGTAGCTGCCCTCGGGCACATTGAAGTTGGTGGGGTCGTAGCCCCAGTTATACTGCCGGGTCAGGGGGCGGCTCTCATCCACGCTGCCAAAATCGAAGATTGGCATGAGCTGGACATAGCTCACCCCCAGCCGCTTGAGGTAATTCAGGCAGGTGGGGTGGATGCCGTCGCTGCTCAGGGTCGTGCCCTGCTGGGTAAAGGCCAGAAATTTGCCCCGCCAGGCCGTGTGCACACCGCTGGCCGGGTCCTGCGAGAAATCCCGGACGCTGACCTCCCAAACGCTGCGCCGGGCCGGTGGGATCACCGGCCGCACATCCCGCTCCCAGCCCTGCGGGTCTACCCGGGCCGGGTCAAAGATCATGCTGCGCACCCCGTTCACCCCTGCCGAGCGGGCGTAGGGGTCCGCTGCATTGCAGGTGCCAAACGGGGTGGTAAGGGTGAAATCGTAGTATTTTCCGTGCTGGTCGCCGGGCAGATAGATGCTCCACACGCCCTTGTCCTGCTGCTGCAGGGGCAGGGTGCCCATACAGGCCCCGCCGGTGCCCCGGCGGTACAGGTTCACTGCTGCCTGTTTTGCCGTGGGAGCCCACAGGCGCAGGTGTGTCCCGGCGGGGGTATACTCCACCCCCAGCGGGCCGTAGTATTCCGTCTGGCGGGCAAAGGCTTCGCTCTCAAACAGCGTCTTCCATTCAGCAGGTGTTCTTGGCTCCATAGCAATTCATCCTTTCGTTTGACAATAGTGTAACGAACTTTGTCCTTTATTTCAACCCTTTCCTTGCAAAACGTACCAGACTCCACTATACTGAAAGAAAAAACACTGCACGGAGGGAAGTTTTATGGCATACACCGATGATTGGGAAAGTCTGATGAACGGCGTGTTCGGCCCGGGGGGCAGATTCAAGGCCGCCCCCGGCACTTCTGCACCCAAAACAGGCGGCAGCGCCGCCCTGCCTGACCTGAACGCGGCGCTTCTGGAACAGCAGAAACGGCTGGACGAGCTGTTGAAGCAGCAGAACACCCAGCTCAGGACCCAGAGCGATGCCACCGCCGCCGCGCTGGAAAGCAGCCGCCAGATGCTGCGGGACATGGAGGACGAAGGCCTGCTGGCCAGGGGCACCACCGACGTGAAGCCGGAGCACCTGGGCAGCTTTGAAGGCCTTGCCGCCGAGGTCAAGCAGACGGTGCTGGGGCAGGATGCTTTTGTGGACAGCGTGGTGCGGGCCATGCGCCGCCCCTTTGTGCTGGGCACCGAAGCCCCCGCCGCCCGCAACGTCATCCTGCTCACAGGCGGGGCAGGCACAGGCCGGCATTTTGCACTGGAAGAAACTGCCCGCTGCATGGCGGCCCGGGGCCTTTTGCAGAGCGACAGGATTGCCACGCTGGATCTGGCCCTTTACCCCAATTCCGGAGCCGAGAAGCTCTTCCTGCAGGACCTCTACGCTGCCCTGCATGCACCCGGGGAGATCCTTGCCTTTGAGCACTATGAGAGCTGTTATCCCGGCTTTCTGAAGACCCTGTCTGATCTGGCCGTCAAGGGCAGTGCCCCCCTGTCCAGCCGGTATCTCGTGAACAAAGAGGGCATCCTTGTGGATGCAGGCACGGCGCTGGCCCCGGGAGCCGTCAGCCGCATCGACCCCTGCGGCAAATACCTCATCTTCTACTCCCACAAGGGCCGGGAGGCACTGGCTGACAAATTCGGTGCGGCGTTGGTGTCAGCACTGGGGGATGTCTGCGAGACGGCCTCCTACACCCGGGAGGATCTGGCCGCCCTTGCCGCACAGCAGCTCAACGCGCTGGCCCAGAAGATCCGCACCCGGCTGGGGCTGACCCTTTCCGCCGGGGCCGACGTGCGGGACTATGTCGCGGCCCAGTGCACCACACAGAAGGGTGCGGCTGGCCTTTCCGCGTGCACTGACCGCATCTTCCGCGCCCTGAGTGAATATTGCCTGCGAACCGATGAAACCCTTACCGGCACCGTGACCCTGACCGCCGGGCCGGAAGGGGTGCTGTTCCGTCTGAACGACGGCGCAGACCAGCCCCTGTTCGACCTGCTGCCTGCGGCCTACACCGGCGCGCTGGATGCCATCCGCGCCGAGATCAACGAGCTGGTGGGCCTTGCCCCGGTCAAGGAATATGTGTTCGGTCTGGCCGACAACCTGCAGGTGCAGCAGCGCCGCGCCGCCGCCGGGCTCAAGACTGCCAGCCTTTCGATGCACATGATCTTCACGGGCAACCCCGGCACCGGCAAGACCACCATTGCCCGGCTGGTGGCACGGTATCTGAAAGCCATCGGTGCCCTCAAGGGCGGCCAGTTGGTGGAGGTGACCCGTGCCGATCTGGTGGGCCGCTACACCGGCCACACCGCCCCCCTGACCAACAGCGTCATTGAAAGCGCGCTGGGCGGTGTGCTCTTCATTGACGAGGCATACAGCCTTTACCGCGGCGAGCAGGACAGCTTCGGGCTGGAAGCCATCGACACGCTGGTGAAGGGGATGGAGGATCACCGGGATGAGCTGGTGGTCATTCTGGCGGGTTACACCAGGGAGATGGAGACCTTCCTCACCGCCAACAGCGGCCTTGCCAGCCGTTTTCCCAACCGGATCGAGTTCCCGGACTACACCGCCGTGGAGCTGCTGCAGATCACCCAGGTCCTTGCCAAAAACAAGGGCTACACCCTGGCCGAAGCCTGCACCGAACCCCTGCTGGGCTATTATGCCCGCTGGCAGGCAGTCGATGCCCGCACCGCCGGCAATGGCCGCCTTGCCCGCAACACACTGGAAAAGGCCATCTTCCACCAGAGCCGCCGCCTTGTGGCCGAGCCCGCCGCTGCCCTGGATCTGATCCTGCCCAGTGATCTGGAATTGAAGGAACCGTAAACACGCAAAAAGGACTGCTTTCGCAGTCCTTTTTCTTGTTATTGATGCTGTTCTGCCAGCCGGGCGGTCATCTCCCGCATTCCCTGCCGCACTTCGGGCGGGGCGACCACTTCTATCTTGCCGCCAAAGCCGCAGACCCAGCCATAGAACTGGTCGCTGACGCAGATGGGGACATCAAAATGGAAGCAGCCATTCTCCTCGGGTAAAAACATGGGCGTTGCGCCAAAGCGCTCCCGCATGGCACCTTCCAGATCCGCGGTGCACCGCAGGGTAACGCGATGCTCCGGCCCGCCGTACATTCCAAAGTGCTTGCGCAGATAGGCAGGCAGGTCAAGATCCGCAAACTGCTCCTGACCCCGCCGGGGCGCATCCAGCACCCGGACCCCGCTCATCTTGTCCACCCGGTAATGGCGGATGCCCTTTTCATCGGCAAAGGCAATGAGGTAGTAGCACCCGTTCTCCCAGGCCAGCTGCCACGGGCTGACGGTCTTTTTCTCTTTCTCGCGGCTGTCGGCTTTTCTGTAGAGGAACTCCACCATTTTACCGTTGTTGATGGCCTCGTGCAGGGCATCGATGCTGTACAGCAGGCTCTTGCTGTCGGTCTTGGGGCGGCCCTCCACATAGACCTGACGCTGCAGCTGGCTGCCCTCGTAGTTGGAGCAGAGCTTTTCCAGCTTGTGGATCAGCCGCCTGCTCGTGGTGCCGGATACCACCCGGCTTGCCTGCACGGCATCCACCAGCAGCTTGAGCTCCGCCAGATCAAAGGTGCGGCTGGCAAGGAAATACCCGCCGCCCCGGCCCCGGCGCAGCTTGATGTCATAGCCCAGCGCACCCAGTGCCTCAATATCGCTGTACACGCTCTTGCGCTCACAGCGGATGCCCTGCGCCTCCAGCAGCTCCACCAGCTGCGGCACGTTCAGCAGGTGGTTTTCATCGGTCTGCTGCTCAAAAATGCGCAATAGCGCCAGCAGCTTGGATTTCTGGCCTTCCTGTTTGGGCATTCGGTACACCTCATTTTTTCGTGTTGTGCCAAACCTCTCAGTCTCGATTCCAGCTCCCCAGCAGGGGAGCTGGAAAAAAACAGCAGTGCTGTGTGCTGAAAAGGTTACGGCGCTTTCTTATCAAACGCCGCGCGGCGCTGGGTGGACAGGCGGAACATCTCCTCCAGCTTTTCCCGGTCATCGGCCACAAGGGCGTTGCGCATCTCGTTCAGCGCCCCGCTGAACTGGTCGATCTCGGAGATGAGGTTTTCCTTGTTCCAGAGGAACAGCTCCGCCCACATCTTATCGTTGATGCGTGCAATGCGGGTCAGGTCCCGGAAGGAATCTCCAGTGTACTCGCACAGCGAGGTATTGTCGTTGGCGCACATCAGGCTGACGGCGATGGCATGGCAGAGCTGGCTGACATAGCCGATCATCCTGTCATGCTCCTGCACGGTCAGGGTGCAGATATGCTTGAAGCCCAGCACCTCGGCCAACTCCCTGGCCCACTGAATGGCCTCCGGGGTGTTCTTTTCCGTGGGGGTCACAATGAAGTTGGCCGGGGCAAAATTCACCTCGGCGGCGTGCTCCACGCTGGAGGTCTCACGGCCCGCCATGGGGTGGCTGGCAATGAACTCCACGCCCGGCCTGCACATGGCCTGAATGGGCTCCACCAGACCGGTCTTTACGCCCGACACATCGGTAAAGATGCAGCCCTCCTTCAGCAGGTGGCCGTAGGTCCGGAACCACTCGAGCAGGGCCGTGGGGTACAAGCCAAAGATGATATGGTCGGCCTGACGCACCAGATCCTCAAAATCGTGGGTCTTGCCGCTGGCGATATAGCCGTGGTCGAGGGCATACTGCAGATGGCCCTCGCTGCGGTTGATGCCGTCCACATGGAACCCGGCCCTGCTCAGCTCCAAGGCGTACTTGCCGCCCAGCAGGCCCAGGCCCACAATGAGATAACGCTTTGATTTATCCAACATGTTCCACCTCCGCGCCCAAAGGCTTGATGGCTTCCAGAAAATCCGGCCAGCTCTTGGCAACGGCCTCGGCCCCGCTGATGGGCAGGGCCAGCCCGGCGGCCAGCGCCAGCACCGCAAGGCTCATCACCACGCGGTGGTCGTTGTGGCCGGAAAGCGGCTGCTCCGGGGCATGGAGCGCGCCGGCACAGCCATGGATGGTAATGGTGCCGCCCTCGCTCTCCAGCTGCCCGCCGCAGGCCCGCAGCTCGGTCTCCATGGCCTCGATGCGGTCACTCTCCTTGATGCGGAGACGCTCGGCGTTGCGGATGACCGTGGTGCCCTCACACAGCAGGCCCAGCACCATCAGCACAGGGCCCAGGTCGGGGCAGTCGGCAAGGTCGATGTCCGTTCCGTGGAGCGGGGCCTTTTCAAACACCACGCCCTGCCCGGTGCGGGTGAATCTTGCGCCGCACCGCCGGAGGATCTCCAGAATGGCGGCATCGCCCTGCAAGGTCTCCTCAGACAGTCCGGTGATGGCCACACCGCCGGTCACAGCACCCAGCACGGCAGGAAAAGCCGCCTGGCTGTAATCGCCCTCCACGGTGTAATCACCGGGAAGATAGTGCTGCCCGCCGGGAATTTCCAGCGTGTTTTCATCCAGCCAGCGGCTCTCCACGCCAAAGGCGTGCTGCACCGCGCGGGTCATATCGATGTAGCTCCGGCTCTCCACAGGCGGGATGAGGTGCAGGGTGCTGGTGCCGCCCAGCAGGGGCAGGGCAAACAGCAGCCCGCTGATGAACTGGCTGGACACGTTGCCCGCCAGCTCGTATTCGCCCGGGGTCAGGGCACCTTCCACAGTCAGGCGGTCCGCGCCCTGCTCAAAACGCAGGCCCTGCTGCTGATACAGCGTTTTGTAGACCGACTGGGGCCGCTCCATCAGCCGTCCACGGCCTGTAAAAGTCACTTCCTGCCCGGTCAGGCTGGCCAGCGGGATGAGGAAGCGCAGGGTGCTGCCGCTCTCACAGCAGTCCACGGGGGCATCAACCGGCAGAAAGCGTCCCAGCCCCTCCACCACCGCGTCGTTTTCGCCGGTGGTGACACGGGCGCACAGTCGGCCCGCCGCGCCCAGCGTGGCGGAGATATCCTTGCTGAAGGCAAGATGATGGAGATGGGAGGTTCCCTTTGCCAGCGCCGCGCAGAGCACCGCCCGGTGAGCCATGCTTTTGCTGGGCGGCGCGGCGATCCTGCCCGCCACTGCGCGGGCGCGTTTTACCACCACATCCATCTTACATATCCCGGCCAATGGCCCATGCGACCTGACGGCACTTTGCCATGGCCTGTGCAAAGGCATCCGGGGTCAGGCACTGTGCGCCATCGCTCCATGCGTGGCGGGGATCATAGTGGACTTCCACCTCCAGACCGTCGGCACCGGCGGCCACAGCGGCGATCATCATCGGCTCAACCAGATTGGCCTTGCCGGTGGCGTGGCTGGGGTCCACGATGATGGGCAGATGGGTCTTTTCGTGGATGATAGGCACAGCGGAGAGGTCGAGGGTGTTGCGGGTGTACTTCTCAAAGGTGCGGATGCCCCGCTCGCAGAGAATGACCTGCTCGTTGCCGCCGGCCATGATATACTCTGCGGACATGATCCACTCCTCGATGGTGTTGCACAGGCCGCGCTTGAGCAGAACAGGCTTGTGCATCTTACCCACGGCCTTGAGCAGCTGGAAGTTCTGCATGTTGCGGGCACCGATCTGTACCACGTCCACATATTCCTCAAACTCCGGGATCCGGTCCTCGCTCATCAGCTCGGACACGATGGGCATTCCGGTGGCCTCCCGTGCCTTGACCATATCGAGGATGCCCTCGGTCTCCAGACCCTGGAAGGAGTAGGGAGAGGTGCGGGGCTTATAAGCGCCGCCGCGGAACAGGCTTGCACCGCCCGCCTTTACGCCGTTGGCAATGCGCAGTGCCTGCTCTTCCCCCTCGATGCTGCAGGGGCCTGCCATCACGGCGATCTTCTCGCCCCTGCCGATCTTCACGCCGCCGCAGTCGATGATGGAATCGGCGGGGTGGAACAGGCGGTTGGCCCGCTTATAGGGGGCGGACACGCGGGTGACGTTGTCGATCCAGGGGTTGGCCAGCACGTCGCGCTCATCGATCTTGGTGGTATCGCCCACCAGACCGAACACATTGTAATCCTTGCCGGTGATCAGGGTCACATCCAGGCCCTGCTTCTCGAATTTGTCTACGATCTTTTCCAGCTCTTCCTTGGGGGTGCCTTTTTTGGTCGAAATGATCATCTCTTTTGATTCCTTTCCCTTTTCTGAACCTCTCAGTCTCGCTTCGCTCGACAGCTCCCCTAATAGGGGAGCCCTTGGCAAAACCGGGAACTTCTCCTGAATGCCAAGGCCTCTCCTACTAGGAGAGGTGGCAATGCGTCAGCATTGACGGAGAGGTTATTCATTTACTGCACCAGGTGCGTCTGTGCGCCGCCATCCAGCCGGAGCAGCTGCACAAGGTAGGCGCAGGCATGGAGATATCCGCTGACCCCCTCGCCTGCAAAGCGGCCCTGACAGCCAAAGGAGACCACATCCACGCTGCGGAAGGGCTCCTTGCCGCTGGGGTCGGCCAGCATCACTTCCACGGCGGGCACGCCGCACACCTGCAGCGCTTCCAGAATGGCCACGCTGTAATAGGCGTAGCCGCCCGGGTTGAGGATGATGCCATCGGCCCGGCCTGCCGCCGACTGGATCTCATCGATGAGGTCACCCTCGTGGTTGGACTGAAAAAAGTCCACCTGAACATCCATCTGGGCACAGCCCGCCTCAATATAGTCCAGCAGTGTATTGAAATCGATCTGCCCCTCCATGCCCGGCTCCGTGAACTGGGTCAGGTTGAGGTTGGGACCGTTAATGACTAAAAATTTCATCCAGCGCCTCCATTGCCGCCGTCACGGCATCCGCAGGGGTGGTCTTGTTGGGGATCACAGCATCCGCTGCCGCCAGATAGAGCGGGCGGCGCTGGGCTTCCATGGTTTTCAGGGCCTCAGGGCTGGTGGAAAGGGGCCTTCCGCCGCCCACCAGCAGATCTTCCAGCGGCCGGTCGATAAAGAGCACGATGCCGTTGGCGTGGAGCGCCCGGAGGTTTGCCGGGTCTTTGACCACGCCGCCGCCGCAGGAGATAACCTGCCGGTTCTCCCTGGCAAAGCGGGCGGTCTGCGCGGCCTCCAGCTTCCGGAAGCCTGCCTCCCCCTCAGCGGCAAAGATGTCCGGGATGCTCCGGCCGTCGGCCTTGACGATCTCCTCGTCCAGATCCACGAACCGCTTGCCCAGTCGTTCCGCCAGAGCGCGGCCCAGGGTGGATTTGCCCGAGGAGGGCATCCCGATGAGGGCAATGTTCAGCTGTTCCCGCCGCAGCTCGCTGGTCACACGGGCGATCTCGGCACCGGCATCCTCAAACTTGCGGTCGAGGAAAAATTCTGCCGCATATACAGCCTGCGCCACCAGCATTTCCAGACCGCCGACGGCAACGGGCACCCCCAGCTCCTCGGCCCGGAGGATGAGCTCGGTCTTATCGGGATTATAGATGACATCGATCACGGCTTCCAGCCCGGGCATGGAGGTGATATCCAGGGCGCTCACGCCCACATTGGGGTACATGCCCACCGGCGTGGTGTTGATGATGATCTGCGCCCCGGTGGTCAGGGCCTGAGCATAAGTCAGCTCTCCCTTTTCGGGGTCGGGATGGCGGCTGACGGTATAGATCTGTTTCGCGCCCCGGTCATGGGCCACGGCCCAGGTGGTGTTGTGGGTGCCGCCGGTGCCCAGAATGAGCACGGTCCTGTCCTTGAACTCCACCCCGTGTGCATCGCACAGGTAGGAGAAGCCGGGATAATCGGTGTTGTAGCCGTAGAGCAGGCCGTTCCTGTTGACGATGGTGTTCACGGCGTTGATGGCCTTGGCGTGGGGGTCGATGTAGGAGCAGTACTCCATGACCACCAGCTTATAGGGGATGGTGACATTGATGGCCCTGAACTGCCGCCGGGTCATAAAGGCCCGGACTTCCTCTTCCGTGGGCAGGGGGCACAGGTCGTACCGGTAGCCGCAGAGCATCTCGTGGATGACCTTGGAGTAGGAGTGACCCAGCCGCCCGCCGATGAGTCCGTATTCCATTTACAGCACCTCCTTGCGGTAGCCGGTGGGGTCCTCCATCCAGGCCATGCCGTATTTTGCGGTGAGCAGGTCGCCCACGGCCAGCGCGGCGGCGCAGGTCTGCACAATGGCGGCCCGGGGCACGATGCAGGGGTCGTGGCGGCCCTGAATGGACAGCTCCGCGTCCTTCTTTGCCATATAATCCACCGTGTCCTGCGTTTTGTAGATGCTGGGGGTAGGCTTGACCGCCGTGCGGAACACCACGGGCATCCCGTTGGAGATGCCGCCGTTCAGGCCCGCATTGTGGTTGGTGGCGGTGACGATGCGCTCCCCCTGCATCCGGAAGGCATCGTTGGCCTCCGAGCCCTTCTGGTCCGCAAAGCCAAAGCCGGAACCGAACTCGATACCCTTGACCGCCGGGATGGAGAAGGCCAGGTGAGCGAGCTTGCTCTCCACGCTGTCGAAATAGGGTTCGCCCACGCCTGCGGGCAGGCCCAGAATGGCGGTTTCCAGCACGCCGCCCACGCTGTCGCCCTCGGCACCGGCGGCACGGATGGCAGCTTTCATGGGTTCTTCCACACTGCCGTCCAGCAGGGCAAAGCCCTCGGACTTGTTCAGCAGTGTCTCGGCCTGCGCCGCCAGCGCGGCGGGATCATCCAGCGCAAAGGGGGCATCGCTGATCCCGGCACACCGCCCGATGTGCGTCACGATCTCGATCCCGGCCCGGTTCAGGGCTCCCAGCACCAGAGCACCGCCCGCCACCAGCGCGGCGGTGACGCGGCCCGAAAAGTGGCCGCCGCCCCGGGCATCCTGATAGCCGTGGTACTTGGCGTAGGCGGTGTAATCCGCGTGGCCGGGCCGCAGCAGGTCAGCCGTTTTGGCATAGTCGCCGCTGCGGGTGTTCTGGTTTTCGATCATCAGGGCAATGGCGGTGCCGGTGGTGCGGCCGTTGACCACGCCGGACAAAAACTGCACCGCATCCCCCTCCACACGGGGGGTGGAAAGGCCGTCGCCCCGGGCACGGCGCTTATCCATGCAGGCAGCAAGAAAGGCTTCCTCCACAGGCACGCCCGCCGCCATGCCGTCCAGCACCGCTCCGATGGCCCTGCCGTGGCTCTCGCCAAAAATGGTCAGCGAAAGGTCACTGCCAAAGGTGTTTTTCATGGCTTACTCCTCCACACCCAGCAGGGGGCGCAGGCCCTCCACGGGGATGGTCTCGGCCCGCCAGCAGCCCAGACCCGGCACCTTGATCACCGTGATCTGGCCGCCCTGGGCCTTTTTATCGTGCAGCATCTCGGCCAGCACCTTTTCCTTGTTATAGGTGGTGCGGGTGGGCAGGCCGATGCGGCGGTAGACCGCCCGCACCCGCTTCTGCAGCGCCTTGGATTCGATCATGGGCAGTATTCCCAGCGCCACGCACTCGCCGTGGAACAGGCCCACGGTGCGGCGGCCCTTGATGC
>OJOA01001144.1_pt1 | contig 14200 bp, 10 predicted proteins | sample 1597991 | NCBI WGS metagenome assembly OJOA01 (sample SAMN01915207, study PRJEB22387) | human gut metagenome | isolation source: stool | host: Homo sapiens | place: USA | reverse complement strand
CGTTGATTTTTTCGTAATAGCGGTACTGCGTGCTACGCTCGTATTCAAGCTGTTCATTTCTCATTTTCGTTTCATACAGCTGTGAATTCTGGATAAGACCACGATAGCAGAGAATGTCGCTTATTACACAGATTACAACGCAAATCAGTGTGAAATACATAATTTCCGGCGTTGCATTATCGGTGTTAGCCATAATGAGCTTCATTATCACGCATAAAATCAACACCTGACTTTCCGGAAAAAACATAAAAATCACTGCACGCTTGTTGATAGATTTTCTGTCATGTATTCTTTTGATAATACAATGTTCAAAATACATCAGAATGCCGTATATAATCAGATCAATATCCGCAAAAAGCAGTGCGGGATATGTTAAGTGTCCGATGTCAAACGAAAATTCCGGAAATATGACAAATATTACAGCAGTTGTGATGGTATCAAATATAATCAGCGAAAGGTAGACCAGCGTTCCTATGAAAATACGGTATCCGACCGCATCGGTATGAAAAAATATACTGTAAATAAGAACCAGTGCTACCGCAAGCACAAAATCAAAAAATTCAAGCTTGTACTTTTCTCTCATATATTGCCCAAACAGACCCGCAAACAAATACACCGTATTTATTGCGATAAACTGAATATACTTGTTATACTTAGCTGTAAGATTGATTTCGATAAATCCGAATACAAGCAAAGCAGATGGTATGAACCTGAAAATTATTTCTACTATTACAGGTACTGTCATAATATCTCCTGTTTATTTTTATATAGTAACAATTTAACGTGCTGAATTTATAATACAATTTTCTTGATGCTTTGTCAAGTCAGAATAGCAATATAGTCTTATCAAATCTTAAAATCAATATATAATTAATCTTTTTTGAAAATATCATGTTAATATTTTCCTGTTATTTCCTCAGACATATATTCAGCTTTATGCAGTTCACGAAATGTAAAATACCCTGCCGTCACAAAACAGTAGGGTACCAAAGTTCTCAATCTATCATTATCTTATTTCTTCCTGCCGCCTTAGCCTTATAAAGTCGCTTATCGGCAGTTGTGAATATCTCGGTTATCGAATTACTGCTTCCGTACACAGCCAAGCCTGCACTGAAAGTAAATTCTTTTCCTTTTTCTTTCTCGGAAAACTCCGAATAACTTTTGCGTATCCGCTTCATAACCGTCATAACAGTTTCGATATTATCCGTATCAAAGAGAATCATGAATTCCTCTCCGCCGAATCGTGCTATAAGGTCATTTTCTCCGATATTTGTTTTGACCGCATACGCAAAATGTTTAAGCACATTATCACCGAAAACATGTCCGTATGTATCGTTTACCGACTTGAACAGATCGAGGTCGATAAGCACCGCACAGTGTTTCTTTTTCTCGTCCTGCGAAAGCTGATTTTCAAGATATTCTATAAGATAACGGCGGTTTCTTATCTCGGTCAGCGGATCGGTATTCACAGCAAGCGTAAGCTCCTCACCCATTTCACTGAGTTGTTTTACCTGACGCTCAAATTGCACTATCACTATTGCGACCGCAACCATTATGCCTAAAAACGCTATAATGAACGAAAACAGCGTATCAAGCTCCATATTGTCGTTAGCCATATTCATCTGTGGAAATTTGCTTCTGACAACAAATGCGGCTATATCTGCAACGAACACCGCCGCTCCCATTATAACTCTGTGCACCGGCTTCATAAAAGTAATAATCCCGATTTCCGCAACAAGCATATACACTGCCGTGCTTGCACCGTATGAAATATACAACATCGGGAACTCGACAAATCCAAGCACAATGAGTATTATAAACGTAGCGACATAGGTTCTTCCTGTCAGAAAACCGACCAGTGACGATACTATAATTACAAGTGCGCAAGCCGCACAGAATAAGGTCTGCGGGGTAAATCCGAATATCACCGCATTTGCGGTAAATCCCGCTATATTCGATATACAGCCGGTTAATGCCAGTACGATGAACAGCTTGTCACGAAGCTCTGAATTCACAGTATCTGATTTTTTATTCATTGTTAGTGCTCTCTTTCGTTCTTACTTTTCTTTCTGCTTTTCTGCCCGTCAATGATGCCGTTTTTCTATATCGGCAAGAATATCGTCTATATCATATCTCTTGTCCTCGTCATCTCTGAACACAAGCGATATATCAGGCTCAGAACCGCCGTGCGTTACTTCAGCCGTACCCGTTTTTTCCGTCATTTCGGGCAAGGCTTTTTCGTTTTTAACATTTCCGGCTTCAGTTTTCTTTTCCTTTTGCTGCTCTGCTCTGTCCGATTCAATCCTTTTTCTTGCTCCGGCGGAAAAATCCGCTCGGTCTTTTATGTTATCGGCACTTGCCGCTATATTCTTTTTACTGCGCAGATGCTCCGTGAAATCATCCGTTTTACCGTGAGAACTGTCGGGGACACGATTATGCGGCACTTTTACGTTATCGGATAAAGACGGCATAGCGACCTTTTTTGCGTCATTCTTGCTTGCTTTTGACAGCTTATGCTCCTCGCTTTCAGGGGGAACATACACCGGAGCTTCTTCCTGTAACTTGACCGTTTCCACCTGCGGTACCGGACGCTTTGACATAATGAACTTCACTATCTCAAATGCTACTATTGCGATACACGGCAGTATAGCAATAGCCATAACGCCAAACGGCGACATTGCAAATCCGATAACGGCACCCCAGAAATCACTGCAATAGTTAACTCTTGCAACAAGCTGGCTTTGTGATATTGTGATATTTTCTCCGCCTTGAGTTTCAACATCAAAACTCATAACGCCTTCCTTAAGCGTGGAGGAATTTACCTTTGCAAGCTGTGCTCCGCCGTTTTCATACCGATTATATATTATAAGTTCTCCGTTGTTTACCTCGTCGGGCCACACCTTCTGCGCTATAGCGGCTGTGCCTGCCTTAAGCTGATAGAAATCGTTGTCACGCACTATGTAAACATTATATCCGAAAATATCCGGCGCAGCAGAGCCGCCGAATGAAAACAGCATTGATGTAACTACGAGAAATACCGCAAAAACAATTAGCAGTACGCCGATAACTACACCGATACACCTTGCCACAGATGTTTTTTTTATCAAATTTTCCTCGTTTCCGTCAAAAAGCTATTGACAACAAATTAAAAATACGATATAATAATATAGTCATTTTGGAACTGTATTCCGAAATATGACCATATCTATTTTACCACATCACCTCGCTCTTTTCAAGTGTTTATTGTGCATTATGCAATGTTTTGACTTGTGAAGCGGACGCTTTCGGAAAACGGAAAATGTGTGTAAATATATCAGAATATCGGAATAAATATGCTTGTGTAGCACAGTTGGTAGTGCAGCTCATTCGTAATGAGCAGGTCGCAGGTTCGAGTCCCGTCACAAGCTCCATAAAAATAACCGCCCGGATTTAATGCCCGGGCGGTTTATCTGTTTATAACGCTTGTGTTCGATTCTTATCATAATCTTTCTGATACGCTTTTTAACGGCAGTATACTTTTATTAATCTGCATTTTTCTGCAAATTTGCAATGCTCCTGCCGGCAAGCTCTCTTTACACGTCTGCACCATTCCCGAAAGTTCGCATAACCGGTTACGCTATCTTTTTTAGGGTGTCGGCATTTTACCGATACCTCAGGTGCGTAATGTTTCGGAACGTACCGCTTGACTTTTAAGGTCAAACAGCCTATAATATCAGTGATACAGATGTTTCATCTGTACAAAAAGAGATGAACCTCTGCTATTTTGGCGGGGGGGCATCTCTTTTTCTTACGTCAAACTTCACAAAAACCGCCCGGATTTAATGCCCGGGCGGTTTATCTGTTTATAACGCTTGTGTTCGGCTCCTTATCATAATCTTTCCGATACGCTTTTTACGGCAGTATGCTTTTTTATTGTTCAGAATTTTTCAGCAAATTTGCAATGCTCCTGCCGGCAAGCTCGGCTGAGTATCTCACCTGCTCAATATCATTTGCCAACGCTCCGAATTCTATAACCAGTGAAGCCTCAGCCAGATCCTGATTATAAAACCGATAATCGAAAAGCATAGGTCGTGTTATGCCTTTGTTATCTTTTTCTATTGCATTTTGCAAGTATGACGCAAAGCGGAGGTTATCCATATAATCCGGCAATATATCCGTGCCATCGTCACATCCGCATATTATCATTATCTGCGCCGCTTTTCTGCCGTTGATTTCTGCAACGGGAGCTATTCTCACATCTCCGTCCGCTATTCCGTCACGGTGAATATCCAGCACTATTTTTATTGAAGGATACTCTTTCAGCAGCTCCTCTGTTCGTTCCCTGCTTCTTGAATAAGAGTAGTTGTAAACGGGATCGTCAAAGACCGTTCCGTCGTGCAGCGTGCTTATTCCGTTATCAGCAAGCGTCTGCGCAAGCACCGCCCCTACTCCCACAACGCTGTTTGCAGGGCAAAGCGATCTGCCGTCATAAGCGGTATCGTAATATCCGTCACTGTCACGTTCGTAGCTTTCGGTCGTATGCGTATGTATTATAAGCACCTGAGGTTCGTTACCGTCCGACAGCGTGACAGAAGGCTTTTTCTCAGCCTCAGCACCTATAAGCTCCGACGGCAGCTTGGTGCAGTTTCTTATCTGACCGTTTTCGAGGTCTATTACATTGTCGCCGCCGATCTTTCCGTAGTGCTTTTCCTTGACCGTACCGTCCTTTGCCGTATATTGTGTAAGATCGTCCTTGTCCTTTCTTATGTTGACGGAAATCAGCCGTGTTTTTACATCGGCGGGAGCATCGACCGGCACCAGCGTTTCACCGGAAATATCCTGCGTACTGCTTGACGGATTATCGGTTGCAGGCGCTTTCTGCTCCTGCTTTTCAGTCTTTGTTTCATTGTCCGGTTTCTCTGTGCAAGGCTCGGATGAAACCGTATCTTCATCACTGCCGTCAAATTCGTTTACAGGAACAGCAAGCATAACGCTCAGTGCGGTAAGCTGTCTTAGTCCGTCTGAAACGCTTTTACCGCTTACCGCTCCGATTACGGCGTTTTCAGCTACGCCCGTCAGGGTAAACGATAATACCGCCGCCGTAAGCCCTATGCCAAGAACCTTTACAATACCTTTGTTTTTATTGCCTCTCATAAGCCTTTCCTTTCGCCAAGTGTTTTCACGGTTGGATTTTTCTTGTTACAGCTTATGATTCATTTTCCGCAAATATTCAGGAATAATTCATCAGCATTGATATGTCGCTGTATGACAGTGACGGACACAGACTGCGGTTCAGTGCACAGGATATTATATGTGCGTACCTGCTTATCTCGGCATCTATATCATATCTTGTCACAAAAAATCTGTCGTTATCGCTTTCATACTCCATAGTGGTGGGAACGCCTACAGCGATTACCGGTATGCCTGCCGCCGCTCTGTCAAGACGGTTACTGTTCCCTGCGGTACTGCCCGGCGTTATGCCGGTATCCGTGACCTGTATGCTCCTGCAAAGGCGCTCCGGCTCACTGCACGCAAGGCTGTCTATCGCTACAATATAGTCCGCTTTTATCTTCTCCGCACAGAATATTGCGTGAAAGACGCTGTCTATACCGGAATTTGCCGAAACATCCGTCCTTATTACCGACACATTCCCTATTCCGTCCGCATTGTGCATACTTTCTATAAAATGCGAGGTCGCAAGCACCCTGCCTGCCGCTCTCCAGCCAAGACTGTCAGACGCTACAGACGGGTTTCCAAGCCCCGTGACAAGACATTTTCCTTCCGGAAGGAGCTTGTTAAGCACCGTACACAGCGCATGGATCTGACCGTCCGCATAAGGAACGTCCGTACTGTCAACGGTAAAATATCTTCCGCAGGGGCGGTTAAAAAGAGCGGTTTCCTTTTCGGAAACGATTATTTCGGTTATCTTTTCTCCGTAAAGCTCATAGCTTTCACATCTTATTCCGTTTTTGCCCTTTACAAACTCCGCCGCCATATCTGTTCTTCCCGTAAGCTGCATAAAATTTCCTCCCGAAGAATTTTTTCAAAAAAATCGTAAAAAAGTATTGCATTTTCGTTTTGGACGTGCTATAATAAAGTGTATTGTGAAATATAACTATGATTATATGTAGATCTGTATAAAGGAGGTGCCGTAAGTGCCTAACATTAAATCTGCCAAGAAGAGAGTTTTAGTATCTGCTACAAAGCAGGCTCGCAATAAGGCTGACAAGACCGCTCTTAAGACTATTCTGAAGAAGGTTGACGCTGATACTAACGCTGACAACGTTAAGGTTGCAGTTAAAGCAGTTGATAAGGCAGCAGCAAAGGGTATTATCCACAAGAACGCTGCAGCTAGAAAGAAATCTCAGCTTGCTAAGAAGTTAAACGCTGTTTCCTGAGAATAACGATTTAACGTAACGCTCCTGCGGGAGCGTTTTCTTTTTTGTGTTAATTACAGTGATACAAAAGCATCGGCTTGCATTATTATGTGCCGATGCTCTTTTTTTATCCCGAAATGCTTTTTACCGTATATCCGTTATCAAGCCAGTAGTCGATGACATCAGGCAGTATCGCCGTATTTGTTTCGGATACCGCATGGAGAAGATATACAGCCCCGTTGTGCGTTGCGGACGTTATTCGCCTGTACGCCGTGTCCCTGTCGGGCTGAGCGTCCGTATTCCAGTCGTTGTACGCAAAGGACCACAGCACAGTATCATAGCCCATATTTTTGGCAATGCGTAATGTTCTGACCGAAAATTCTCCTCGAGGGGGACGCATCGTAACGGTTTTGTATCCGCCGAAATTTTCGGAAATATAAGTTTCAAGTCCGTGTATTTCTTCAAATACCATATCATCGCTTATATCCGGCAGTGACGGGTGGGTACAGCTGTGATTTCCAACCTCGTGACCCTCGTTTATCATACGCTGTACAAGCTCAGGACTGCTTTTTACATAATCAAGCGTCACATAGAACGTTGCCGTAACCTTTTTTTCCTTCAGAATATCCAGTATTTTTCCGGTACAGCCGTTTTCATAGCCCTCGTCAAACGTCAGGCGGATTGTCTTGTCATCTTTGCCGAATATGAATCTTCCGCCGTATGACCCATATTTTTCCTGTGCCTGTATTGCTCCTACAGGACGGTTATCGCTATCGGTTTCATAGCCCTGACCGTAGCAGACCTTCTCTTTTCCGTCCGTCAGAAAAGCCGTTTCTGCAGGCGTTACGCCTCCTCTGTCATTATGTCCGGCGCTTTGTCCGACAGTATTCTTATCGGACGTGCATCCACACATGAACATTGCCGTCAATACCGTAAATACTGCGGCAGATATTTTTCTGTGCAAAAAAATCACTCCTTTACAGATATAGTATCCGTAAAGGAGCGGTTGTAATTCATTGAAATAAATGGCGGCTTTCATCAACTGCCGAGATAATTCTTGACCATTGCCTGTAAAAGTTCGTCACGATCAATATGGCGAATCAGGCTACGTGCGTTGTTATATGTAGTTATATAGGTAGGGTCTTCGGACAGAATATAGCCGACGAGCTGATTTATAGGATTATAGCCCTTCTCCTTGAGCGCACCGTAAACCGTTGTCAGTATTTCCTTCATCTCGTTTTCTCTTTCATCCTTGAGCGAAAACGGCATAGTTTTGTCGATCATCAATATCAGTCCTTTCGTTAATATCTTTTAAAAACCGAAATTATTTTAAGGTTGTTATACTATTATACACTACCGTTCAATAAAATACAATAGCCGATAGCGAATTTTCGTTAAAATCACCAATAGCGGTTCTCATTTTTGGGTAATTGATAAAACTTTACAATTCGCTATTGAATTAATGAATAATTTTTGGTATAATAACAATAACCAGATTTTTCAGGGGGTACAATAATGGCAGAACAGAAAAAAGCGCCATCTACAAACGGCGAATTCAAAACCTCTCCGCTCGGCTTCGACAAAGCCGAAGTAATGGCATACATAGTACAGCACAACAAAGAGCGTAAAGCCCTTAAGGAAGAAAATGAAGAGCTGAAAAGAGCACTCGAAGAAAAACAGCAGACGAATGAAGGTCAGAACAATGAGCTTACAGCAGAGCTTGAAAAGAAAAAGGCTGAACTTGACGCACAGATCCTTGAAAGCAGAAAGCAGGTTCTTGACGAAAGACGCAAGCTGGCTCAGACCGAAAAAGAACTGCACGTTATGCAGGACAAATACTCTGCCCTGACAGAAGAATTCGCAGAATTCAAAAAACAGGCGGCAGCAAAAATAGATAAAGCAAAGCACAGCGGCGGAACGATTGACCCCGCTCAGCTTGCAGAAATTTCCGCCAAAGCAAATGCCGATGCAAACGCTGTAATAAATGACGCACAGAGCAAAGCAAACGAGATTATCACAGCCGCAAAAGCATATTTTGCCGATACGGTAAAGAAAACATACGATTACAAGCAGTCTGTGCTTGAAAAGGCGGACACATTTGCAAATGGAGTTACATCAGGTGCTGCGGCTGCTCCCGCAATAGATATTCAGGCTGTTCTTGCCGGCATAACCGCCTCAGTAAATGAAGCCGTTGAAAAGGCACTTGCCGGAGCAAATGCCGTAAACGATGCGGTAGCAAAGGCAGTTGAAGATACAAAAGCTGTAAACGATGTACTCGCTAAGGCTGTTGAAGAAGCCTCACAGGCAGAAACAGCCACCGATAACATGGCTGACGTTCCCGAAGAAAAGCTGTCCGATGATGAGGAGCTTATCAATGCAAAAAGCGAACTTGAAAATATCGGCGGACTTGACGAGAGCGAGCTTGACGCCTACGCTCCTATGGAAATCGAGCCGTATAACTTCGAGCTTAAGCTGGATATGCCGGCTCAGACGGACAATGACGATGACGACGATATGCTGACAGACAACAACGGTCTGCTCAGCTCATTTGAGATAGTTTCGGGTGACGATGACATTTCTGCGGATAATGTAGATACCGGCGATCTGCTCGTTGAGGAAACTCCTGCGGCAGATGATATAGCCGATTTGCTTGCAGAGGAGCCTGTTGTAACATCTGCACCCAAAGCCGATACTGCTCCTGTTGCGGATGATTTCAGCGACCTTCTCGCAGAAGAGCCTGCCCCTGCTCACACCGCTAAGGCAGAACCTGCTCCTGCAGCCGATGATTTCAGCGACCTTCTCGCAGAAGAGCCTGCTCCTGCTCCCACAGCTAAGGCAGAGCCTGCTCCTGTAGCCGATGATTTCAGCGACCTGCTCGCAGAAGAGCCTGCTGCTCCCACAGCTAAGGCAGAGCCTGCTCCCGCAGCCGATGATTTCAGCGACCTGCTCGCAGAAGAGCCTACTCCTGCTCCTGCAGCCGATGATTTCAGCGACCTGCTCGCAGAAGAGCCTGCTCCTGCTCCTGCTCCCGCAGCTAAGACCGAACGTGCTTCCGACCGCAGCGGCGATAAACCTAAGGAAAAGCTAAATGAAAGTCGTTCAATGGGTGTTGCCGGCAAGGAAGAAAAGGTGAACGATCCCTGGAAGGATTTCGAAGCACAGATGAACGGCATGACGATTACTCCTCCGCCCTCATCTAAACCGTCTGACGATGACGGCATGACTTCCTCGTTTGACGATCCTACCGCTCCCGCACCCTCTGCTAAGGAAGAAAAGATTGATATGTCCGATTATTCATCCATGCTCAGCGGAATTAACGACAATATGACCACCAACACGGCACAGTACGATCCTTCGTGGGATCTCAAGATGATGGAAGGTCTTAACGACAATGACGATGACGACGACGAGATGAGCTCGGATAACGTGGGATTCTTCGACCTTTAATCAAAAGTAAATATCATATGCCGGGAAGTGTATGCTTTCCGGCATAATAAATTCAATGCGAACAGGAGTACAAACTTGGAACTTAACACAAGCGAACTTAAAAAAAAGGCAAAAACGCTAAGAGCCGGCGACAAGATAGAACTGAGCGGTACTGTATACACCTCCCGTGACGCCGCACACAAGCGTATAAAACAGCTTATCGACGAAGGCGGAGAACTGCCATTTAAAATTGACGGTGCGACTATTTACTACGCAGGCCCGACCGGCACTAAAGAAGGAATGGCAATAGGCTCATGCGGTCCTACAACATCGGGCAGAATGGACCCATACGCTCCCCTGCTGCTCGATATGGGGTTATCCGCAATGATAGGAAAGGGAGAACGCAAACCTGCCGTAGTAGACGCCATAAAACGCAACGGTGCGGTATACTTCTGTGCCATAGGCGGTGCAGGTGCACTTGCCTGTCAGTGCATAACCGAGTGTGAGATAATAGCCTTTGAGGATCTGGGCTGTGAAAGTGTGAAAAAGCTGACTTTCGATAAATTCCCTCTTATCGTTGCAATCGACGCTGTCGGCGGTAACATTTTTGAAACCGGCAGAAAGCAGTACGCAGAGGTCTGATTTAAGGATTTTTATATAAAATATCATGGCGTTTTTGAAGAACGAAAAAAATCGAAAAAAATTTTAAAAAAGTGTTGACAAACGCAAAGCGCTGTGATATAATATAAAAGTCGCTGATACAGAGTGACAAAAACAGAAAGATATGGCGGTATAGCTCAGTTGGCTAGAGCACTTGGTTCATACCCAGGGTGTCGTTGGTTCAAATCCGACTGCCGCTACCATTTCTACGGCCCGTTGGTCAAGCGGTTAAGACATCGCCCTTTCACGGCGGAATCATGGGTTCGATTCCCGTACGGGTCACCACACTACGATACTCCTAAATGGCTTTACAAAGCCGTTTGGGAGTGTTTCTTTTTGTACGGATTTTGGTCTTGATCTTTATTGGGTCTTTATTGCAAAGCAACAAGGTTCTCGTTGCTGTTCGAAATCTTTGATTTCGGTAACAGCAGAGGTTCTTATTTTGAATTTATGGTCTTTAAGCAGGGAATTCGGCTTTTTCGCCGCCCTGCTTTTCTTTTTTGTCAAAGATAAGTGCGTCGGCGATTGCCTGGCTCGTCCTTGCCTGTGCTTCTTGGAACATATGACAGTAGATGTTCATTGTCGTTGAAACCTGCGAGTGTCCCAAATCCCCCGATACTGCAACCACATCAACGCCCGCATTTATGAGCATGCTTGCGTGTAAGTGCCTTAACGAGTGAATGACGCAGAACCTTATGCTGTTCTTTTCGCAAAACTCCTTGAACCAGAAGTAGGGAGTATTGTTGTTCATAGGGCTTCCGTCCCACTTGATGAACAGACGGTCGTAGTCCTGCCACTTGTCGCCAATTCCGGCGCACTGTTCGTCCTGTTCCTTTCTCAGCTCCCACAGCATATCCATAACGTACTGCGGGTACTTCTGCGTTCTCTGGGACTTCTTTGTTTTCGTTGTGTCGGTATAGATACCTTTCTTTGCCGCCTGCACCCACCCGTACAGCGTTCCGTACGGTACCTTCAGTTCCTCGCCGGCTCGCTTTACCCCTATTTCCATTGCCGGCTTTACGACTGCTCTTTGTAGCTCCTGTCGTATTTCTTTGCATCTGACATGTCCTTCACCCTCCTGATTTTAGCATATTATTTTGAGCGTGGGGTGTCAAGTTTTATTATACAACATCAAAAAAACAGCAGCCCGAAAAAGAAAAAGCCGCACAAGGTCTGACCCCCTGTGCGGCTGAAACGCATTTAATGTATCAGTTTATTTGAGCAGTTTGTTTTCCACCCTGAAATAGTCCACGTCGACATAACCTCCCGTCTGCTTTGTCGGGAAGTTGAATATCGCATAACGGTATCCCATAAAATGCAGACCGTAATAATTCATTTGCAGCGTGTCTCCTATTTTTGTCCAGTTCTCGCCGTCGAGGCTGTAATAGAAATACGCCTTGTCCGTTGCGTTTTTGAAATCGCAGTCGACCCGCAGATAAACTTCGTTTTCCGTTATTTCGACCCTTTCCGTTTCAAATTCCTTTTCAACGTCGTCGTTATCGTCATACCAAACAGTTACGATATATTTTTTCCCGTCCTCGATTTTTACGGCGACATAACCGTATTTCTCCGCGAAGGCGGCAAACCCCGCAACATCGCCCTCTTTCATTTCTGAAACGTCGAGCTTTATATATGCGCCGCATTCCGGTCCGAAGGTTCGCTGCGAAATGGTGTTTCTCGCATTGGCAACTGTGGCGCAGACATCGACCGTTCTCAGCCTCAGATAGCCTTCCCTCTCGGTGAGCGACCAGAGGCGGTTATCGGGATTGTGGTTCCATTGCCATTCCAACCCGAGGTTAGAGCCGTTATAATCGCTCTCGCCCGCTTCCTCGGGCGTGTCGGCAAAGCTGTGATAGGATCTCACTATCTGTGAGTTGATAAATTCGTCGCTTGTGACGATGCCCTTTTTCTCGTGACCCGCGATAGGAATCTTGTCGGTTGTTGGCACCTTTCCCTTAACTCCGACTACCGGCCAGCCGTCCTCCCATGTCATGGTCGACACAACGGGAGTCCTGCCTACCGCCCCGTGATCCTGAAATACAAAGCAATACCAGTTGCCGTCCTTATCGTCGACGATACCGCCCTGTGCGACACCATCATTTCTGAAGCCCATATTATCTCTGATTATCACTTTCCTTTCCCACTCGCCGTCGAGCGCTTCGCTTCTGTAACAAAGCTGCGTTCTTTTGCTATTGGGGGGCCATGTTATGATAAAAATATAGTAATATCCGTTCAGCTTATAGACGTGAGAACCCTCGGCAAGGCAGCCCTTGACAAGTCCCGCGTTGTTGATGAGTTTTCTCTTGGTTCCGGGCTTGACCGCACTCAGATCCTTTTCCAGTTCAACGCACCATATCTCACCGCCGCCGTAGATAAGATACACCTTGCCGTCGTCGTCGAACAAAAGACTCATATCATGGAAGCACTCGTCATACACGAACCTGTCCCATTTTCCGTTTTCTATATCGTCGGTATGATAGATATAAGTTTTTCCGGTGGAGAAGGAAGTGAAGCCGGCGTAATACACACCGTTGTTATATCTGAGGGTAGTCGCCCACTGACCCTTGCCGTAATTGTTTTCCCCGTTTCTTAAGGCAAGTTTATCACTGTCCTCCAGTGTATCAAAAACGTAATTTACTATTTCCCAGTTTACAAGGTCGTAGGATTTCATTACGGGACACCCCGGAGACAGGTGCATGGTCGTCGAAACCATATAAAACGCGTCGTCAACGCGGATCATATCAATATCGGGCACGTCGGCGAAAATAACGGGGTTTGTGTAGTTTCCGTTGCCGTCGTCGGTTGAAGTTATCGTGGATTTTATGATATCCTTATCAAGCACTTTGGGGTCCTCCTCTTTTCCGGGCTCGGTGGTGACGCTCGGTAGCGGATTCGACGTCGACGTCGACGTCGATGTCGATGTCGATGTCACGGAGCTCGTGCCAACTTCCGCCGTGCATGCCGTCAGCGTCAATACCGCCGTCAGCGCCGCTGCGAACCTAACAAGTTTTTTCATTTTTTCCTCCTTATTTTCCGTTACCTCCGTCAGCTGTCAAGCTCAAGACCGCTTACGGTGACATTGTAGGTGATGGATGTGAACGGCGTCTCTTCGCCGTTTATTTTAAGCGCCAGACGATAGTTTGTCCATGTTATGTCTGTTTTCGCTGCGAATATTCCACATTCCTCCGTGCCGTAAATCAGCGATCCGACCTCGGAGCCGCCCCAGCCGTTTTCAAGCCCGTTTTCCGACGAGCTTGTGGGATCGAGTTCCTTATTTACGGGAACTTCAACATCTCCGTTTTCGGTTGCCAGTGTCAGCGATCTCACAAGCACCTTATACTTCGCATTAGTATCGGTATTAATAAACCCGAGGTTGACTATGGCGCTGTCCTTTTCAAAAGAAGAGGATTTTATGGAATAGTCCCCGTCCTTCGGAATGTCGAGCATCGCAGAGGGGCTCGGTCCGGGCTCGGTCTGTCCCGATATTACCAGCGTCTTGTAGGGTATATCGGTGGAGGCTATGCTCTCTTCAGGACGAAGCTGCTCGTCGCCCTTTGAAAACCTCCACGACTTAAGCTCTATATCGGAGCCGGAAAATACGAAATAAATGTCATGGTTTCTTCCGTCAAACTGCGCAAAGCTGTCCGAGCGTATTTTGGTATAATCCGCGCAGTCGAACTCGACGAACGCAGCGGCTTTGGAGGAGATATCGTCAAGACGAACCTCTATTCTTCCCTTGCCCTTGACCTCAGCGATAA
>OJOA01001138.1_pt1 | contig 14253 bp, 6 predicted proteins | sample 1597991 | NCBI WGS metagenome assembly OJOA01 (sample SAMN01915207, study PRJEB22387) | human gut metagenome | isolation source: stool | host: Homo sapiens | place: USA | reverse complement strand
CGTCTGAATGTAGCTGTCCCCCAGGGGGAGTACGCCTCCTCCGGGGAAAGACCGCCCTCAATGGCGGCACGGCAGACCAGAGAGGTGAACACGATGATGGAGGTCTTGCTCTGGCGCAGGACATCGCTGCTCTGTACCGGCACACCTGCACTTATGCTCATACAGTTGGAAAGCGCCTGCTTGTAATTCAGGTCTCCGGTGCGGACCATCTGCAGCATTCCCTGCTCTGCCATCCAGACTTTATACCGGTCGTGGGGGATGGCAGAGCTTTCCAGCCGTTCCTCCTGTGCTGTGCTACTGTTGACACAGCTCAGTTCCAACCGCTGCCCGGTCAGGCAGTAGTGCATCATCAGCAGATAGCGGTATATAATGGTGTTTTGCAGGGTAGAAACTTTTTCAAGGGCTTTGTAAAGTTGGATCGTCCATGCCACACTGATCTCCAGCTTGCTGTAATATTTCAGCCCGTCCTCGATCCCGCGCATTGTCACATCCCGATGGAACACCGGCCCGATGACCCAGACACGCTTCAGCTTCCCCTCTTCCTTTTCAAAGGCTGCGCCCCACAAAAGACCCAGAGCCGTCCCCAAGGTAACGGGTACATCATCCCGGTTCCCATGCTCCAGCATCCGCTGTTTGCAGCCGAACAGCTCAAATGCGCTGGCTAGAAAGGCCTCGTCCGGGCAGTTGCTCCGTAGTAGCTTTCCCTTTGCATCATAGCACCATGTATAAACATTGCCGCCGCACTGGACAAGCTCGGAAAACAGCATCATATTCTGGAGAACATCCATGTGTAACCCCTCCGGCTCATTGACTCATTGATAGAAATAGTATATCATACTTCCGCCGTTTTTTCTACCGATGCCCGGAGCCCCCTCTCAAGCTCCGCAATACTCCCCCAGCACCGCAAGGCTGGGCTTTGCGGTCCGCTCCATGGTTTCACGGTTCACGGCGATCAGGCCGAACTGCATGGCATAGCCCTTCTGCCACTCAAAATTATCCATCAGGCTCCAATGGAAGTAGCCCTTCACCGGGATGCCGTCGGCAATGCAGTGTTGCACGCCGTCCAGTGCCTGCCGGATAAACGCCACACGGCGGGTGTCATCGGCGGTGGCAATGCCGTTTTCGGTGACGATGAGATCGCCCTTGAATTCCTCTGCCACCTTGCGGAGGACGTGCTCCAGTGCCTGCGGGTAAACCTCGTAATCCATCTGGGTCAGCTCTGCGCCCTCCGGTGCCGGCAGCTGCCCCTGCGGGCCGTAAAGGGTGCGGGTGTAGTTCTGCACACCTAAGAAATCATCCTCTTTGATGTAGGGCAGATAATGGGTGAACTCCTCCTGCCATGCGGCCTCGGCAAAGGCTTCGCCGCCGGGCTGTGCCTGCAAGTCGTGGAGCGAAAGGGTCAGGCCAACCTTGACCTGCGGGCAGATGGCCTTGATGGCATCCCGTGCGGCTGCATGGGCACGCCGCACCAGCAGATTGCCCTCCGGGGTGCGCTCGCTGACAAAGATCTGCGGCTGGGGCGTGCCGAACACCTGTGCATTCTCCATGGCAGCATACTTCATGTTTTCCATCATCTTCTGGAAATTCATGCCCACCTGCACCGTACCCTCGGCAGACTTTCCGGCCGCGGCGGCATTCTTGGCAGCCTGTTCGGCCATCAGGCGGAACCGCTTGGAAATAGTGGCCAGCTGCAAGCCCATGTTGGCTTCGTTGATGGTGCAGACATAGCGCAGCTCGCTGCCCAGCTGCTCCATGACATAGACTGCATAGTTCTTAAAGTCCTCTACGGTGGACTCCGCTTCCCAGCCGCCCTTGCAGATGAGCCACTTGGGGCTGGTAAAGTGCAACAGGGTGACGATGGGTTCTACGCCGTGTGCCTTGCAGCAAGCGATCACCTTGCGGTAGTGTTCAATGGCTTCCGGGTCGAACGTTCCTTCCTCCGGCTCCACCCGTGCCCACTCGATGGAAAAGCGGTAAGCGTTCAGCCCGGCATCGGCCAGGAGCTTGATATCTTCTTCGTACCGATGATAATGGTCGCAGGCAATGTCACTGGGCTCCGTAAAGCTGGAATGGGGCAGTTGCTCCTGTGCCCAGTAGTCACTATTTATATTGTTGCCCTCCACCTGATGGGCTGCTGTTGCAGCTCCGATGAAAAAGCCTTTTTCAAATTTCTGCATGATGGTTCTCCCCTCCTGCGTGTTACTTGTTGAGACTATTGTAGCAGACCTGTTTTGCCCCTATGGGGTAATAAATCGTGAAGTCGGGCGTAAATTCACGAATCACAAATTATTGCACGAATTTTTATCCTTAATTCCAGTTTTTTGTCCGGCAGTACCTGTTGCATTCTGTTATTCTGGTGTCAAGAAAAGCGGAACCCGTTTCACATAAAAAGGAGGAAAATCATTATGTTCCAAAAGAAACCCAGCGCCAGCGAGGTAGACGGCGTCCAGTACCGCCGCGCCAAAACATGGCAGATCATCTGCTATGCCTGCAACGCCTTTGTGGGCATGAGCGTCTATTCCCTGATCGGTATGGCAAGTTATTCTGCCAGTATCGGCTACGGCATCACTACTGCAACCGTCGGCATCATCCTGATGCTGGCCCGCATTCTGGACGCCTTCACCGATCCGATGCTGGCATTCGTCTACGACCGCGTCAACACCCGTTTCGGCAAGCTGCGCGTTCTGCTGATCAGCGGCTACCTGATCGAAGCGGTGGGCCTGCTGTGTATGTTCAACCTGTGTTCCAGCAAGGGCTTCGGCCTGCCGGTGTTCGTTTTGACCTACATTATTTATATTATCGGCTATACCGTCACCAACATGACCGCCCAGACCCTGCCTGCCATCATGACCAACGATCCCCGGCAGCGTCCCACCATCGGTGTCTGGACCACTGCGCTGAACTACTTCGTGCCCATGGGCATGAGCATGCTGGTCTACACCGTCATCCTGCCCAAGTGCGGCGGCACCTTCAATCAGGGCTTCCTCAGCACGGTCTGCACCATCGTCCTGATCATTGCCGGCATCGGCACCCTGATCGTCTGCGCCGGCATCTCCGCCTACGATAAGCCCGAAAACTTTGAGGGCATCAGCAAAAATCACGAACCGCTGAAGGTTGCGGATATTCTTGAGGTGTTCAAACACAACAAGCCCCTGCAGTGCTATGTTGCCTCCCACGCTTCCGATAAGCTGGCACAGCAGGTAGGCAGCCAGGCCATCATCAACACGATGCTGAACGGCATCCTCATCGGCAACATGGGTCTTGCTACCACCCTTAGCATGATCAGCATGGTTCCCTCCATCTTCTTTGCAGCCTTCGGCGCAAAGTATGTGGGCAAAAAAGGCAGCAAGAAGGGCATCGTGACCTGGACCTGCATCAGCATGGCCATCACCTCTGTGCTGATCCTGTTCATCATCTTCACAGATACCCGTCAGATCGGCGTGATGGGCAGTTGGAACATGATCGTTTACGTGCTGCTGACCCTGCTGCAAAACGGCTCCAATATGTGCATCACCACCTCCAACACCTCTTATATGGCTGACACCATCGACTACGAGCTGGACCGCAGCGGCCGTTACATCCCGGCTGTGGTCTCCGGCACTTACAGCCTGATCGACAAACTCATCACCTCGGTGGCTGCTGTCATCGCCACCGGTGCCGTGGCTATTCTGGGCTACACCACCACGATGCCCCAGCCCACGGATGCCTACACCTCCGGCATCTTCTGGATGACCCTTGCCATCAAGTACGGTCTGCCGATGCTGGGCTGGGTCGTCACCCTGCTCGCCATGGTGGGCTGCCCCCTGACCAAGGAGGAAATGGTCAACGTCCAGAAGCGCATCGCAGATAAGAAAGACGCCCTTCGTCATGAAGTGATTGCAGAACACATGCAGTAACACCCCGCAAAAACCGAAAGGGCTCATACGCTCTTTCGGTTTTTGCTGATTCTATCCATTTTTCATAAAGGAGTTTTTACCATGAGCAAGACCATCCTGCTGAATCATAGCGACTGGCATTTTACCAAGGAGAACCCCGGCATCCTCACCGCCATTATGGGTGAGGCCATCACCCTTCCCCACACCTGGAATGCGGTGGACGGTCAGGACGGCGGCAACGATTACTACCGCGGCACCTGCTGGTATACGCTGGCCCTGGCAAAGCCCACCATCCCGGCAGGCGGCAAGGCTGTTTTGCAGCTGGACGGCGCAGCCATGACCGCCGCCGTTTACCTGAACGGGGAAAAGCTGGCCCAGCACAAGGGCGGCTACTCCACCTTCCGGGTGGACCTGACCGACCACCTGAAAGACGAGAACCTGCTGGCCATCAGCGTGGACAATTGCGACAACGACACCGTGTATCCCCAGAAAGCCGATTTTACCTTCTACGGCGGCATTTACCGGGATGTGACCCTGCACATCGTCCCGGCAGAGCACTTCGCCCTGCCCGCTAATGGCGCACCGGCGCTGAAGGTGACCCCTATCGTCACCGACCTTGCCGCCAAGACCGTTGAAGTTACTTTGGAAGCTGCTGCGATCGGCGCACAAAGCGTATCCTTTGCGCTGGAAGGCCAGAGCATCACCGCCCCGGTGGAAAACGGCACTGCAAAGGTTGTTTTCACGCTGAACAACGCCCATCTGTGGGATGGCGTGGACGACCCCTTCCTCTACACCGTATCTGCCAAGCTGGACAATGGCGAGGAGACCTCCGCCCGGTTCGGCTGCCGCAAGTTTGAGATTGACCCCCAGAAGGGCTTTATCCTGAATGGCAGGGAATATCCGCTGCGCGGTGTTTCCCGCCACCAGGACCGAAAAGGTGCGGGCATTGCCCTGACCAACGAAATGATGGAGGAGGATATCTCCATCATTCTGGAAATGGGTGCCAACACCATCCGGCTGGCACACTATCAGCACGCACAGTATTTCTACGACCTGTGTGATGAAAAGGGTCTTGTTATCTGGGCAGAGATCCCCTACATCACCATGCACATGACCAACGGCCGTGCCAACACCCTGACCCAGATGGAAGAGCTGATCCTCCAGAATTACAACCACCCCTGCATTGCCGTGTGGGGCCTATCCAACGAGATCACCGCTGCTTCTGCTGTCAACGAGGATCTGCTGGAAAACCACCGTCTGCTGAACGAGCTGGCGCACAAGCTGGACCCCACCCGCAAGACCACCATGGCAAACGTGTTTATGCTGGAGACCACCAGTCCCATTCTGGAAATTCCCGATGTGAACAGCTACAACCTCTACTTCGGCTGGTATCTGGGCGAATTGGAGCAGAACGACGAGTTCTTTGACAAGTACCATGCGGATTACCCGGACCGGTGCATCGGTCTGGCGGAGTACGGTGCAGATGCCAACCCCCAGTACCAGAGCAGCCACCCGGAAAAGGGCGACTACACCGAGAGCTACCAGTGCATTTACCACGAGCACATGGCAAGGATGATTGCCGAACGTCCTTGGCTGTGGGCGACTCATGTGTGGAATATGTTCGATTTTGCTGCCGATGGCCGAGATGAGGGCGGCAAGCACGGCGAGAACCAGAAGGGCCTTGTCACCTTTGACCGCAAGCTCAAAAAAGACCCCTTCTATCTCTACAAGGCCTATTGGAGCAAGGAGCCCTTTGTACACCTGTGCGGCAGCCGCTATGTGGACCGCGCCGAGGATGTGACCGAGATCAAGGTCTACTCCAATCTGCCGGAAGTCTCGCTGTACAAGGACGGCCAGCTGGTGGAGACCCGGAAGGGCGACAAGGTGTTCACCTTCCAACTGCCCATCACCGGCAAGCACAGCATTGAGGCACGCTCCGGCGAGCACAGCAGCGTGATCCTGGTGAACAAGGTGGACGCCCCCAACCCGGATTACGCCATGGACAACCGCAAGAACGTGACCAACTGGTTTGACGGCGAGCTGGACGAAAGCTGCTGGTCGGTGAAGGACAACATGGCTGCCGCCATGGCAGACCCGAAAGCTGGTCCTATCCTGAAGCAGATTTCTGATAAAGCCGCCGCTGCCCGCGGAGATGTTGCCGCTGCCGTGAAGGACAACCCGGCTCTGGTGGCCATGATGGAGCGTGCCATGCAGCGGATGACCATTGAATCCATGCTGATGCAGGCGGGTGCTTCGGAGGAGGACATCAAGCAACTGAACCGTGTATTGCAGGGCATTTCTAAGGAGTGATCTTTGATGAAAACGACCTATTGTAATCCTCTTGATCTGGGCTACCGTTACCAGCACATGAAGGAAGGCCCGCGCACAGCGGGTTTCCGGGAGGGCGCAGACCCGACACTGGTCTATTTCAAGGGCAAATATTATCTGTTCGTTTCCATGTCGGCAGGTTTCTGGTATTCGGACGACCTGCTGAACTGGGAGTTCCATGCAGACCCCGACCTGCTGATCTATGACTACGCACCGGATGTGCGGCAGGTGGGCAATTACCTCTACTTCTGCGCCAGCCGCAAGGGGCGCAACTGCCCCATCCTGCGCACCGCTGACCCCCTGACCGAGCCGTTTACCGAGGTTTCCGCGCCCTTTGCTTTCTGGGACCCGGATCTGTTCTGCGATGACGATGGCCGGGTGTACTTCTACTGGGGCTGTTCCAATATTGCCCCCATCTACGGCGTGGAGCTGGACCCGGACACCATGACCCCCATCGGTGAAAAGCAGGAGCTGATCTTCGGCAATGAAACTACCCTTGGCTACGAACGCCCCGGCAACAACGGCATTGTGGACCGGGAAGCCAGCGTGCTGTACCAGTCTATGAAGCAGTTCTATGACCCCAAAACCGGCAAGCTGAATCTGCCGCCGCAGATGGCAAACATCCCCGGCCTGAGTGCCGAAAGCCTGACTGCCATGTTCAACGCCATCGGCAAGCCCTACATTGAGGGTGCGTTCATGACAAAGCACGGCGACACCTACTATCTGCAGTACGCCTGCCCCGGCACCCAGTACAACACTTACGCCGACGGTGTATACACCTCCCGTTCTCCGCTGGGCCCCTTTGTGCGGCAGGCATCCAATCCGTTTTCCGCAAAGCCCGGTGGATTCATCACCGGTGCAGGCCACGGCAGCACCATTGCCGACATCTACGGCAACTGGTGGCACGCCTCCACCATGCGCATTTCCGTCAACTATGACTTTGAGCGCCGGGTAGGCCTGTTCCCTGCCGGGTTCGACAAGGACGGCGTGCTTTACTGCAACCAGAACTTTTCCGATTACCCCCACCGCATCCCGGCAGGCAAATTCGATGCCGCCAGCCAGCAGCCGGAATGGATGCTGCTGAGCTACAAAAAGCCGGTCACGGCTTCCAGCACCGCAGAAAACAGCAATCCGGAGCTGGCAGTCAACGAGGACTGCCGCAGCTGGTGGAGTGCCGCCAGCGCAGAACCGGGCCAATGGCTGTGTGTTGATTTGGGAAAGGACAGCGATGTCCGCGCCATTCAGGTAAACATGGCGGACGAGAAGCTGGTAGTGGATTTCCCGGCGGACAGCTACGGCGACGACCGCAAGACCCGCCACATCGAGACCCGCCCGCAGATCTCTCATTACACGGTGGAGACCAGTGTGAACGGCGCAGACTGGACGACCCACGAAACGGTTGCCCGGGAATGCTCCAACGGCTACTACGAATATGCCGACGGCATCCGCGCCCGGTACGTCCGGGTCACCGGCGGCGAACTGCCCTATGGACAGCTGCTGCGCATCAGCGGTCTGCGGGTGTTCGGCAACGGCGAGGGCGCAAAGCCCGCACAGGCCGAAGCCGCCGGGGCTCGCGTAGATGCACTGGATGCAAAGATCACTTGGCAGCACATCGAAAACGCGCAGGGCTGCAATGTCCGCTACGGCGTTGCGCCCGATAAGCTCTATCTGAGCTGGCTGGTGTACGATGCAGACGAAGTGACCCTTTCCACCCTGACCGCCGGGCAGGAATACTACGTCTGCGTGGACAGCTTTAACGAAAACGGCATCATGCCGGGTAAGACTTTCAAACTGGAGGGGTAAACCATGCCCATCAAAGCCGTGCAGCAATTTATGCTGGGCACTGTACTGAGCAACGAGCAGCAGGCAAAAGAGACCCTTGCTGCCATGAAAGCCGCCGGGTACGACGGCATTGAACTGTGTGGATTTATGATCCACCCCATTGGCTTTGTGGTAAAGCTGCTGACCAAGGCCGCCGGTATGCCGGTGGGCAAGGGCGGTAATCTGGACTGGCACAAGCTTGTGCAGGAGGCAGGCCTTCAGGTGGTCAGCCTGCACACCGACCTTGGCTCTCTGGAGCGGGATGCTCACGCTGTGGCCGAGGAAGCAAAGAGCTTCGGCACACAGTATGTGGTCATCACCGGGATGTACCGGTTTGATTACGGCGATGAAGCCGCCATGCACGAACTTGCACAGCGGCTGAACAAAGCCGGGGAAGCTCTGGCAGCCGAGGGCATCCATCTGCTCTACCACAACCACAACTGCGAGCTGCGGCATGTGAACGCAGAAAAGCGCTCCTACGATATTTTAATCGAGGAAACGAATCCCGAATTTGTCAACTTTGAGTTTGACAGCTACTGGTTCACCGAGGGCGGTGCAAACGCCTTGGCATGGATGCAGCGGCTCGGCTCCCGCATGAAGTTATGGCACATCAACGACCGGGGCGCCCGCATCACCGGCAGCGCCATCACGCCCATCCTGAAAACCGACAGCATGGAGCTGGGCACCGGCAATATGGACCTTGACAGCCTGATGGCACAGGCCCTTGCCATGGATGTGGATGCTGTCATTCTGGAAAGCCACCGCAACTGGGTGGACAACTCCCCCGTCAAGAGCTTCCAGCTCAGTGCAAAATACCTTGCGCAAAAATTCTGATCTGCCATTTCCTCATTTTCTTCTTCATTACCCCCATAAAAGCAATGCCCCGCACCGGTTACTCCTTCCGGTGCGGGGCGTTGTGTTTTGCGGGGAATCTTTTTGCGTTACAGGGTGTGGGTGCCCGGCTGCAAGGTCAGGCTTCTGCCATCCGGGAGGGTGACTTCTGCTGTCAGATTACAGGGCACGGTGATGGTGTAGGTCACGGCATCGCCTGCATACTGCCAGCCGCTTTCAATGCGCCCCACCGGGGAATCGTACACTGCTTTTGCCCATCCCAGAGCCGGGTTCGGGGTGGGGGCGATGGTCAGGGTCTCCCCTGCCAGATGGATGCCGCACACACCGCCGAACAGCCAGCCGCAGATGGCGCCATAGGAATAATGGTTCAGGGATTCGCTGGGGTGGCTGTTTGCGTCAATACCCGTCCATGTCTCCCAGACGGTGGTAGCGCCCTGCTTGACCTCATAGAGCCAGCTGGGAGCGGTGTCCTGTAACAGCAGCTTATAGGCGGTGTCGGCATGGCCATACTTTGCCAGCACCTCACAGAGGAAGGGCGTGGAAAGGAAGCCGGTGTTCAGATGGTAGCCGTTTTCCGCCACCATCCGGTTCAGGGTATCCGCAGCGGCTTGGCTCTCCTCCTCGCCCAGCAGCGCAAAGGCAATGGCGCGGACGTATTCACACTGGCGGTCAGAAGTAATTTTCCCGTTATCCGTAAAGGCGGCGCGGTATGCCTTGACCGCCTTTTCTGCGGTGTCGCGGTACTGCGCTGCGTCCTCTGCCTTGCCCAGCGCCTGCGCAATTTCTGCCAGAAGCCGCCCGGAATAAGCCAGATACGCCGTACCCACGCTCTTGCGCGGGTTCATCATGGCCTGCATGGGGGTAATGCCCGGCTCGCACCACTCGCCGTAGTCCAAGCCGTTCAGCACCGTGTACTTGGCGTATGCCCCGGTCTGCTGCTCCTGGGTGGTCTGCTGGGCACGACCCAGCAGAAACGCATACCACTTTTGCATCATCTCGTAGTTATCTGCAAGGATTTTGCGGTCGCCAGTGTGCTTATAAAGGGCGTAGGGCACCAGAATGGCAGCATCGCCCCAGCCCGCCGACATACAGAGCATGGGGGTCATGTAGCCGGGGCGGCTGGTGGGCGGCGCAATGTTTGCCATGCGTCCATCCGGGTACTGGTTCAGGCGGCACTCGGCCAGCCATTTTTCCACCACCGGGTAGCAGTCCATCAGGGTCAGGCCGGTCTCGATGAACACCCCCATATCGCCAGTCCAGCCAGCGCGCTCGCGGGTGGGGCAGTCGGTGGGGATATCGCAGAAGTTGCCCTTCTGGCTCCACACACTGTTTTTCACCAGCTGATCCACATCGGCATTGCCGCACGCAAAGCTGCCGGTGACCGGCATCTCCGAATAGACGGCGTGGGCAGTAAACTCTGCGCCGGTCAGGTCGATGTCCGTTTCCACCTTTGCGTACCGGAAGCCCATGATGGTAAAGCTGGGCTTGTAGTGGTTCTCGCCCTCTTTGCAAACGAGTTCCAGCAGCTGCGCCGTGCCGCCCTCCTTGTGGCGGTTCCGGTCCTGAAAGTTCTCCTGCGTAAAGTTGCCGTTCTCGTCCAGTGCTTCGCCGCACAGCAGCTTGATTTTCTGCCCGGCGTGGGCGGTCAGCTTCATCTCCACATAGCCAGCCATGTTCTGGCCAAAGTCCAGCACGGTCTCGCCGTTGGGGGTGCGCAGCAGCCTGCCCGCAAAGGCTTCCTGCTCCCGGATGGGCACGGTGTTCATACCGGTGATGGGCAGGGAGTTCGGCTCGGTCTTTACGCCATGCCAGCCGGAAAGCTCCCCTTCCAGCCGGGCATCGTACACCTCGCCCTGCTGCAGATCATTTTGGCGAATCGGGCCGCACTGGGTGGCCTCCATGTCGTCATCCGAAACGCAGACCGCCTTGCCGTCCACTTCCAGCTGGAACAGGACAGCCAGTTCGCTGCCGAACAGGTCACGGTCACCATCCACGCCGGAGGTGCTGCGGTACCAGCCGTCGCCCAATGCGATAAGCAGTTCATTTTCACCGTCACGGACAAGCGCGGTCACATCGTAGGTCTGTGCCCCAAGGTGCTTATCCGCAGTAAAGCTGCCGGGGGCAAGCACCATGTCGCCGACCCGCTTGCCGTTCAGCCATGCCGCATACAGCCCCCTGGCAGTAATGTACAGCCGCTTGCCTTCTCCCGCCGGGGCGGTGAACGTTTTGCGCAGATAGCTTGCCGGGCGGTGGGGCTGATAAGGCTGCGCCTGCCCTTTGCCGGAGGCTTCCAGCGCCGCCTGCTTCTGCTCCCAGTTGGGCTTTGCAAAGGCGTTGATGGCATCGGTGCAGTCGATGTCCGGCTCTTCTGTTTCCGGGCAGACCCACACGCCCTGCCAATCCGACTGCGCAAGACCCGTTTCAAACTCAGCTTCGCTCCATGCGCCGGGCTGATCGTTTTCATCCCACAGGCGGATGCGCCACTGTCCCTGCGTCTTGGGCAGTACAGCGGCGGGCGTTTCGGTGTGCATCCCACTGCCCAAAACCTTTCCGCTCGTCCACAGCGTTCCGGCTCCGGCGGTCACTTCAATTTCGTAGGCAGTCTGGCGCACACCTCCGGCGCACTGCCACGACAAAAACAGCGTCCCGGCATCCATGCCGAGCGGCGCAGAAAGATGGTTCGTTTTCAGATTTGTTGCTTGCATCATCTACATCTCCTTTTTCCGGTTGATCTCTGCTCTTATTATAAAGGGAATCTCACGGAGTATGGGTGCGAAAATTTGTGTTGTCGGTCAAAAAGTCGTGTCATTTATTATAATCCAAAAATTTCATCTTACTTCACGACTTTTCATCCGTACTGTCTCCGGTTTTCCTGTTATACTTTGGGCAAGAAAACCAGAGGGCTGCGGACTGCCCTCAAACGAAAGGAAGGCATTACAGAATGGACATTGAAAAGATCCTCCAGCAGATGACACTGGAGGAAAAAGCAGACTTCTGCTCCGGTTCGGATTTCTGGCATACACAGCCGGTGGAGCGGCTCGGTGTGCCTGCCGTGATGATGAGCGACGGCCCCAGCGGTCTGCGCAAACAGGACGAGCAGGGCGACCATCTGGGCATCAACGAAAGCATCCCTGCGGTCTGTTTCCCGTCCAGTGCGGCGGTGGCTTCCAGCTTTGACACCGCTCTGGCAGAAAAGCTGGGCGAAACGCTGGGCAACGAGTGCCGCGCCGAGAATCTGGCCCTGCTGCTTGGCCCCGGTCTGAACATCAAGCGCAGCCCGCTGTGCGGACGTAACTTTGAGTATTTCAGCGAAGACCCCTATCTCAGCGGTGAGATGGGCGCGGCACTGGTCAACGGCATCCAGAGCAATGGTGTGGGCAGCTGCATCAAGCATTTTGCCGCCAACAATCAGGAGACCGACCGGATGGTCAGCGACAGCGTGATGGACGAGCGCACCCTGCACGAGATCTATCTTCCCGCCTTTGAAACGGTGGTCAAAAAGGCAAAGCCGCTGGGCGTGATGGCCGCCTACAACAAGCTCAACGGCACCCACTGCTCGGAGAACAAGGAACTGCTGACCGACATCCTGCGCAAACGCTGGGGCTATGAGGGCATGGTGGTGACCGACTGGGGCGCAGTAAAAGACCGCGCCAAGGGCATCGCCGCCGGACAGGATCTGGAAATGCCCGGCGGAAGCGGCCGCGGCACAAACTCGATCCTTTCTGCCATCAAGGCAGGAACGCTCTCGGAGGAGGAGTTGAACGCTGCCGTCCGCAACCTGCTGCGGTTCGTGGATTCTGTGACCAAAACTGAAAACGCGAGCGCCGTATTTGACCGGGACGCAGACTACCGGATGGCAGTTTCTGTTGCAGAGAACTCTGCGGTTCTGCTGAAGAACGAAAAGGGCGTACTTCCTCTGGCAAAGGGCTGCAAGGCGGTGTTCCTTGGCGAATTTGCGGAGCATCCCCGGTATCAGGGCGGCGGCAGCAGCCATGTCAACAGTGCGAAGGTCAGCTGTGCGCTGGAGCACGCTCCCGGTGTAGCCTATGCACAGGGCTACCGCACCGATGAGGATACCGTTGATCCTGCGCTGGAACAGGCCGCCGTGGCTGCTGCTGCAGACGCAGAGGTCGCCGTGATCTTTGCCGGACTCCCGGAGCGGTACGAGAGCGAAGGCTACGACCGCACCACCCTTGCCATGCCGGAAAATCAGAATCATCTGATCGCCGCAGTCGCTGCGGTACAGCCGAATACCGTGGTCGTCCTGCACAACGGCTCTGCCATCGAAATGCCGTGGGTCAACGATGTCCCGGCTGTTCTGGAACTGTACCTTGCCGGTGACGGTGCCGGAGAAGCCGCCGTGAATCTGTTGTACGGCGCTGTCAACCCCAGCGGCAAGCTGGCAGAGACCTTCCCCCGGAGGCTGAGCGACACCCCGGCTTATCTTTCCTTCCCCGGCGAGCGGGAGACCAGCGTTTACTCTGAGGGCGTATTTGTCGGCTACCGCTACTACGACACCACGGAAGCAGATGTTCTGTTCCCCTTCGGTCATGGCCTTTCCTACACGACCTTTGAATACAGCGTACTCCGGCTGAGCCGCAGCACCGTCCGTGAGGGTGAAGAAGTGCAGGTCACCGTCACGGTAAAAAATACCGGCGCAGTCGCCGGCAAGGAAACGGTGCAGCTCTATGTAGCACCGCCCAAGGGTGAGCGTCACCGTCCGGTCCGGGAACTGAAAGGTTTTGCCAAGGTGTCCCTGCAGCCCGGTGAGAGCAAGGAGGTGCAGTTCACACTGGACAAGCGCAGCCTTGCCTATTATGAGCCGGAACTGCATGATTTCTATGCAGAAAGCGGCACTTACCAGATCTGCGTTGGTGCATCCAGCCGGGATCTGCGCCTGACCGGCTTGCTGGAATGGCAGGCAGCGCAGCCGCTGCCGGTACACTTTACCGCAGCCTCCACTCTGAAGCAGGTCATGACCCACCCGGTGGGTGCTGCCATCATCGGACCGATCCTGCAACATATAGCCGCAGCCGCAGGCAGCGCCACCGGAAAAAAGGACGATGATGATTCTTCTCTGTCCATGATGATGGGAATCCAGCTCAACACGCTGATTGATTTCCACGTCCTGACCGAGGAGCAGCTGAACGGCATCCTGAGCCAGATCAATCAGGCGTAAGGCAGGGATTGCGCGATAAAATAAGTCCTACTCTCTCCACTTTATTGCCATAAATTTTCCAAAAACCTCTTGACGCATTCTACATACAGTGGTATTTTTCTTGTAAATCCCACTGCTTTTGTGGATTGGCCCAAAACCATCCACAAGATGTGGTCGTGTTCATTTTGAACACAGCCACAGAAAGTGGTTGGTTATCAC
>OJOA01001124.1_pt1 | contig 14368 bp, 9 predicted proteins | sample 1597991 | NCBI WGS metagenome assembly OJOA01 (sample SAMN01915207, study PRJEB22387) | human gut metagenome | isolation source: stool | host: Homo sapiens | place: USA | reverse complement strand
GAAACAATCATGGCAGCCAAAGCTGCTGCAATAAATACTTTTTTCATTGTTAAGTCAGGTTTTTAATGGTTATTTGGGTACATAACATCTGTTATGCCCGTTTTGTTTTTAATAAGTTCTCTTTTCAGAAAAAAACAAGACCATGTTTAAAATGCATTAAACATGGTCTTTAATAAATGGGGCGTTGTATCTGGATAAGTCAGACTACCGTAGCCGTATGCCGTTCATACTTCTTCGAATCAGTGAGTTATAGATAATTTTTCCTTTTGATACTTGTTCTTCTGCTTGTGGCAGGTCGGGCATACTTCCTGTCGTAATATAAGCTATGGTGTTCTTCAATAAATACTCTTGGGTGTCTCCCAGTGGGTAGAGAGGGGAGATGAGGTTACGTTCGCTCAATGTGAAATCGGGGGTGATGCCATTTACATAGTTGGCTTGTCCTGCCGAGTTGAGAACGTATGCCACTACCGGCCATAAAATAAAGTTGTAACGCTCATCTTGGTATGGTTCCATGGCTACATTTTTGCCAACAGTCGTTTCACCTATTACCACTACATTTTCTGTGCCTATATATGGACGGAGACAATTTATGACAGCTTCTGAAGCCGATGCAGTAAATTTGCTTGTTAGTACATAAAGCTTGCTTAAATTCAAGTTTTCAGAAGCAAGTCCTGTGTTGAGGGGGAAATCAACTTTTTGCGGGTCACTGATATTATTATACAAAGTTGTGCAAAATACTTTCCCTAGATCTACTGCGGGTGCCAGATAACTTCCTAAATCTGTGGCACAACTCAGATAACCACCGGGATTGTATCGTAAGTCCAGAATAAAAGCATCGGGTGACTGCCCTTTGAACCGGGCGAATATCTGTTTCATTTGTTCCCTGTATTCTGTATCTGTTGCCTGGTTATTGGGGCCTGTACTGAATTCATTGTAGACCATATAGGCTATTTTTCTTCCGGATACTTCATATATGGTATCTATATAGAACGGATTCAATTCTACGGGTCGTGATGCTGCTACTTTGACTGTATCTGTTGCAATCCAGCTGGAATTACCTTCCTCATCAAAAACCAAGCTTTCTCTGGCGAAAGTTGTATTGCCACCTTCCATCAGATATCCGTAATTATTGTTGGTTAGCTCTTCTTTGCCAATGGCTGATATCCAGTTCCCTCGTTCCAATCCGGCTTCTGAGGCTGGTGAATTGGGCAGTACGAATAAAATACGGGCAAATACGTGTGATGAGATTCCGGTGGGATCGGTCATTAATTCAAAATCAAATCCGTAAGTAGAAGTACGTTGCAGGTAGGAACGGGCCGCATCGGAAGTTTCTTTTGTTTCTATATACGAATACGGGTCTCCTTTTCCGTTTTGTGCCTTGGTATAAACCAATTTTTGCAGGAAGTTTTCCGGTTCGGCAAAATAGTCCGTTTCCTTTATTGCCGGAATACTGTCATACCACAAATAATGCTCTTTCATTATTTGCTCTATCCATAAATTCTCTCCAACTAATGCATAGTATTCCCCACTGCGGTCTTCGCCACATGAAGCCATTATAAATAAAGTGGTTAGAAGAAAAAAAGTGCTCCGTATATGCTTCATAATCTAATTCCTTTTTCGATCTGCAAAGCTAGGGATTTTATTTTAAAATAGGGATAAGGTTTGGAATAAATAATCCAAAAAACCTTTATATAAAAAAGAAATCCGCCGGTTAGGTCAAGCAGACTTCACGGCGGACGTTCTTAATTTTTTATTTCTTTTCAGATTTCCATTTGTCAGCATATTCATTCAGAATTCTGCGGATACTGAGTCCGATTTTGATATAATCTTTCTCGTTCAGGTTGGCAAGTGATACACGTACACTCCATTCGGGTCCGTCGAATCCGCCACCATTCAATACGACCAGTCCTGTTTCATTGGCAAGACGGAATACTACGTCCAATGGATTATAAGTTGTCTGCAGATGTTGTACGAATTCATCTCCGTAAAATTTTTTGGCCCATACCAGCATGTCTATCTCTGAATAATAACCAGCCCTTAGTGGATCGTCGGGGAGAATGAACCCTGTGTTGTCCCATAATGCTTTCAGACGGGTATGGATTAAATTAAGCATGGCATGACGATACGTGTTTTCTTTGTCCAGCAATGAAAAAGAAGCAAAGAGTGACATCTGCATTTGTTGTGGCAAGGACAGTCCTGCTGTATGGTTCAAGGCTACTTGACGGCTATCTGCCACCATACGGTCAATGAATTTAATGTTTTCTACTTGCATGCTCAAGCTGCCATAGCGTTTGGCTAGTTCGCTTTTTCGTTTGCGGGGCAGATTAGCAATCATTCTGTCGAATACATTTTTCTCATGTAAGGCAATTACAGCAAGGCGCCAACCGGTCGCTCCGAAATATTTGGAGAAAGAGTAGACACAAATTGTGTTCTGTGGCAAATCAGCCATCAGGCTGCGGAATCCAGGGACAAAAGTACCATATACATCATCTGTTATAATCATCAGATTGGGATTCCAGCGTGTTACTACGTCTTTCAGGGCATCTACACATTCTTTGCTTAACTGATAACTGGGTGGATTACTTGGATTGACAATAAACAAGGCTTTGTATTTCGTGTCTCGCAGTTTATTGATATCTTCCACTTTGTATTGCCAGGTATGAAGCCCTTCTTCATTTAGAGTATTTGCAGGAATATTGAGCACATCATAATCGTAACGTGTCAATTCGGGTATCTCAATATAGGGTGTAAAGATAGGAACCATCAATGCTACACTATCTCCTTTGTGTAGCAGGAAATTTTCTTCCAGCGAGTCAAATACATAGCACATCCCTGCTGTTCCGCCTTCGGTGGCGAATAAATCGAATTTGCCTTGCGGGGGTTGCCCGTTGCACATTTCCTGATTCAGGTAATCCTGTACTAAAATTTCTGTATATTTCAAGATGCGGTCAGGCATGGGGTATTGGTCGCCTACAATACTTTCGGTCCATTCGTGTACTAGCTCGTCCGGATCGGCTGCATGTTCCATCAGCATATAATTATAGGTACGTTTCAATAGATCTGTCCCCGCATTTCCTTCATGCTTTTTCAGGTATTCCTCAAAACGTTGGGCTATGCCTGTTTTTTGAGGAATACCGGCAATGCCTTCGGGCATGTCCATGACCCGGCGACACTCTTCAATGCCAAAACCGCCCAAGGCAAAGAATGCTTCACGAGCCTCCGTTGCAATCCAGTTGGGATTACCTCTGCCTGCATTCAGCATGACGTGTGCCATTTTCTTCACACTTTCATCTGCCATTTCAATCAAACGGTTTTTTAATTCGAAAGGGCTGATCTTTTCCAAATTCTTGTCCATTCGGGCAACGCTGCTTTTATTACTTAAATATTCCATAATGTATGAGTTTAGTTTTTTTAGTTGATTAATAATACAATGATTACTCCCCAGATGATGAGTAGTGTATTTCCTACGGCGTAGGTCACGGTGTATCCTAAAGAAGGCGTTTCGCTGCCTACTGCTTCTTGTATGGCACCCAATGCAGCAGTGGTAGTACGGGCTCCTGCCGTGCATCCCAAAGAGAGGGCGGGATGGAACTTGAATACATATCTGGCTAGAATCAGCCCTAATAATAAAGGCAAGGAAGTAGCCAACGCACCTATGATAAATAACATAGGACCTACTTCTTTTAGTCCCTGTACAAAGCTGGGTCCTGCAGAAATGCCGACTACGGCGATGAACATATTCAAGCCTACATTATTCAGCACCCATAAAGAGGATTCCGGTATTTGTCCGAAGGTAGGGCGTTTGCTGCGCCACCAGCCAAATACTAATCCGGTTATCAGGGCCCCTCCACTAGTGCTCAGGCTAATAGGTACTCCGCCGATATGGATTGCAAGTGCCCCGATGATACCTCCTAGTAAAATGCCGAGTCCTACAAATGTCATATCTGTGGCATTGGTGGGGCGGTCTATATATCCTAGTTCTTTTGCAGCAGATTCCACCTCTTTTTTCAGACCGACCAATTCCAGAGTATCTCCACAGTCGATAGTGGTTTGTGCGAAAACAGGGATATCAATACCTGCCCGTTTGATACGGCGTATACTGACTCCATGCATAAAGCTTTGACGGCGTATGAAATCCAATTTTTGGTTGAAATATGGCTTTTTGTGTATCATGACAGGGAGTACTTCCACAGGGAAATCAAGCAGTTGGGGATCGACGATTTCTTCTCCAATCCAGTCTTCCTCACCAATGGCGAATTCTCTTCTTCCGCTCAGTACCACTTCGTCTCCTTTTTGTAATAATTGTCCGGGAATAATATCATTGACAATGGAAGATCCATGTCGCATTCTTTCAACAAACAATCTTTTCCCTTGTGAAATAAAATAGGATTCTAGCTGGTCAACGGTCTTGCCGTTGCCAAACCAATCGTTCTCTATGCGGTAAGCGCGAAAAACTACCGGACGGCGTGCTTGTTCAAATCCGGGCTCGTCTGCTTCGCTGGTACCCATTCGGGTTTCTAGCTCTTTGCAGGCGGCTTTCACTTTTTCTAATCCTCCCAACATTTTAGGACCTAAAGAAGAGAGGACCCAGGCAGAGCCTGCCGTACCGAAAATGTAAGTTACAGCGTATGCCACGGGAATGATATTAATCATATCACTTTTTTGGGAAGAGGCTATGTTGAGTCCGTTTATGGTATCTTCCGCTACCCCTATGACGGCAGAGATAGTTTGTGCTCCGGCCAGTAACCCGGCTGTTTCACCGGCATTATATCCCATTAAGGTAGCTAATAACCAAGTGATAACCAAACAACCTACGCACATGAGTACGGCGAATCCTACTTGAGGTAAACCATCTTTTTTCAGTCCGCGAAAGAATTGTGGTCCCACTTTGTATCCGATGGCAAAAAGGAATAAAAGAAAAAACACGGATTTCACCGGTTCTTCTATTGTAATGTTAAGCTGTCCCACTAATACCCCTACTAGCAATACACTGGTGACGATTCCCAAACTGAATTGTTTTATTCTCATTTTTCCAATCCAGAAGCCTGCGGCGATTGTCAGAAAAATCGCCAGTTCTGAATGTTGTCTCAAAAGATGTATAATCCATTCCATATTTCACTTCTTATTATAATTGCTGTTTAAAACAGCGTGAGGGTAAAGAAGTTGAGTTAAAAAGCTCCAAATTGTGCTTAGTTCTAATATTTTTTATTTTATTTGCATAGAGATGATGCTTGACTTATGAAAATGAAGTTGTTTGTAAAATATATTTCTTTATTAATTCTCTTGTTTGTTGTTGGAGGATGTAAAGAAAAAATGGCTGACATGTATGTGACTAAGGTCACCGATTTGACAGGAGAGGAAGAACAAGTTTTGAAATTGGAATATGATCGTGATGGTAAAATTATAAAGTATGGAGATACCCCGGTAAGGTATGAGGGCGACCAAATCACAATCGGACAGATGGATTGTTTGAATACCGGCAATAAGCTTTGCAATGTTACGTTTCAAATAGGAAAAGGCAAGGCGAGGGAAAGTAGGGCCCGTTGTATATTGAAGGTAGAAGAGGAGGTTTATGAAGTTGATAAACAGACTGTCTATGATTATAAAGGAGATACTATTTTTATCAATTCTGATTATCGTGCTACTTCCGATTATCGTTTCTTGAGAAAAGTGCAAGGAAAATATGTTTTTGATCAATTGGGACGGTTGAAGGAAGTAATGACTGTTTTTACTGAAGCAAATGATAGTGTGTCTAGTTGTCATACTTATTATAATTATGATAATAACATTAACTATCAGGCGAATTTGAATTTACAGGCTTATGTGATTGATTATGATGGGGTGGATAGTTTCTTCTATTTTTTATTGAATCTTGGGCAGTTGAGGAATAGAACAGCCTTACCTAATGATATCGGATATTGTATGAATCATGGTTTAAGCACTTATAATGTGCATGCCAATTATCGTCTGGATGATGAGAATCCGGTCAGGATAGAAGTTTTATATAATTATACCAAACTTCTATCCCGAATAGATTTATCTTATAATCCTTTAAATTAATTCATCGGGAAGTATAAACAAGTCTACTTCATTGGCGCCTTGCTTTATCAAGTCTTTCTTATCTATTTGGTAAAGACGGATAAACTCATCATGACTGTCGCATAGTTCCTGGGCTTTGCGATAATATTCTATTGATTTTTCTGTTTCATTCAGGATATAATACACATGTCCTGCATTCATCCAGTCTTCCATAATGGGTTTGGGCTCGGATATCAGCAAGTCGTAATATTTCTTGGCTTGTTGATGGTTGCCGGTAATGAAGGAACACCATCCGATGGCGCGTCGGGCATTCTGTGGCTTTTTATCCAGATACTCCACTTTGAAGAAATAAGCCAGTGCTTCATCGTATCGTTCCAGTGCCATCAGGCATTGTCCTATTTGTAGCGTCAGATTCAGATTGTCAGGCTGTACTTGTTCCACCTTATTATAATATTCCAAAGCTTGTTGGTAGTTTCCTTCTTTTCTATAACATTGTGCCAAATGGCGGTTATTCCATGCGTTATCAGGGATCAGCAGATCTGATTGCAGGTAATAATCTATCGCTTTTTTATAGGAACCGATTTTCTGATAAATGAAACCTGCTTTCTGCCATAATTCGGCATTTTTACGATTGTATAATTCAATTGATTTATCATAGAGAATTCCGGCTTCTGCCAAGTCGTCGTGTGTGAATAGGTAATCTGCCAGCTTGTTGATATAATCTTTGTGCAACAAGGCTTGAGACAATGTTTCTTTATTCCATAAGTCTAGAGTGTCCTCAAAAATGTCATGTATTTCATGTCTTCTTGACCATAATTTGAAGAAACGGTAGAGGTCATGAATATATTGCCGGCTCACGAATTCAGCGCGAGCTTTTGATTGTGACATTTCTTTTAAACGTTCTTTCAGTTCTTCAGAAGCCTCATGTTGTTCGTTCAATTGTTGCTGCATGAGATTTCTTTGGCTTTCCGGCATTTGTAACATGGTAAAACAAAAAGAGTATTTGTCGGAATTGCAGAATACATCCGAGTTCATCAAAATGTTGAGCAGAGAGATTTTTTGTTCGTCATTTCCGAGAGATAATTTGGCGATATCCTGATATTGGGGATCAAAAGGATAGAACCAGTGAGAAATTTTGCGGAAAAACGGGAATTGTTTCAGCTGTGAAAAGGTACTCATATACACATCCGCCCCGGACATTTGCAGTTCACCTAATTCGCGCAATTTATCGGTAATGCCTGAACGGTCAATCCATTCTTCCCATTCCGGATTATGATCTTCGGCATCTTCATCCAGTCCTTCCAAATTAAGTTTGGGATTTTTCATCATTTCGGGAATGATTTCTTCACGCATTTTCTTGTCTATCTTTCGGGTTTCACGGGAAGATTGCAATAATTGAATCTGGATATGATGCAGGTTTTTGATGAACTCGGTATTTTCATTCAGTTCATTTATGCGCGACACGGCTTCAGGGTATTGAAGGATACGCTTTTCATAATAGTAGCATGTTAGTGCGATCCCTGCAATAGCCCGCTGATTCAGCATGGTATCCTGATGGGTATAGGCGTTCAATAGAAACATGAACTTGCGGATGTCGAATATTTGTAGCAGGCTCATGGTAACGGCGCTGACCATTATGGAAAGGTCGTTGACTTGGATCAATAGTGAGTTGAACAAAATTTGCGCTTCAGCATATTCCGATTCACTCCACCGGGTGGATACCCATATTTTTTCAAATAATTCGTCTACGGCTGTTTCGTGACGTTTTCTTATGGCATCCATTTCTTCATTTCTTTTGGCCTCGGTGGTATATATCAATGGGGCTGTAGCCATATCTTCTGTATATGCCTCCAATTGCATTTGTAATTCGGCATAGCTGTGGGGAGGGCTTTGGACAAAAGTGCGCATTGTGTCATAATAGGCTCCATAATTTTGTGTTGCCTGTACGGCTATATGGATACGGTCGGTCAGTTCGTATGCCGTGCGCAACATTTTATGGTATATTTCTACCTTATTGGGATCTTTCATCCCTTTTGAAGTATATTGCAGCATCAGGTCGTATGACGTTTGCAGGGCTTCTAGCTCATTCTTTAATTGCCAGTCGGAAGTATGGGTGGCATATCCTGTCATTTGGGATAATGCTTCTTTTAACCGATATTGGTCTAATAGTTTTATGATTTCTTCGCGCATATTTTAAAGTTCTATTTGTATGTCTTTTATAAACAAATGCGGGCAGACTTCGGTTCTTGGCTTATTTCAGCCAGGTTGCCCGTTTCCATATATATTCCATCGGACCGTGAGAGTGGTGATTCATCCACCAGCGGCAGAAAGAGAATTGCAAGATGAAGAAAACTATTCCTGCCAGGCAGCTGGCTGTGATACCAAACTGATTGTGCAATGCAAATCCCCAGTTGTAGTATAACATAGAACCTACTATACTTTGAGTGATATAATTGGTAAGGCTCATCTTTCCGTATGGCGTTATTTTCATTAATCCGTCGTGTAAGTTTGTCTTGTAAAAAGCGAAGACGACACCGGATACCAGAATCAGCATAAATGCAAAATTGGAAAGCGAGGTGATGATTAGTGAAAGAGGGGTCAGAATGGATTTATTTGTGATAAAGTCTGGTAGCATATTGCCCAACCCATATAAAGGGAAAAATGAGACGAGTGAGCCTGCAAGTACCTTGTTCCATACCTTCAAGTGCTCTTTCAAAAAAAAGTCCCTTGCGCCCTATCAGCATACCGAGCAGGAAGAGGGCGGCTGTTTGGAATACCCGTCCGTGATCCCAGGCCCAGGCAAGGCTTGCCAACTGTCCTTCCCATAAATTGACACGGATGGTTTCCAGAAAATTACCATTGCTTTGCACTGCAAAAGTTGCATTCCAGAAGCTGCGGGTGGGGATGGCCGGAGTAACAAATTCCGGATCGAGACAGGCACGTATTACATAATAAAGCGGCAATGGCTGGATCAATAGCAGACATGCCAATGCAAATATCCATTTGTCTTTCAGCCGGCAAGTCAGTGGCAGGATGAAACCTACTAAAGAATAAAGGACCAGCACTTCCGCTGTGAAAAAACTGGCATTGATATTACCTATCAGGAAAAGAAGAATTAACCGCCAACAAAAACGTAGACGGAAATCATTGCCCCGTAGGCGTTGGTTGTCATCTTGAATAAAAAAGCTAAAACCGAAAAGTAAAGCGAATATGGCGTATGCTTTTCCGCCGAACATGAAGAATAACCCGCTCCAAATGGCTTTGTCCGAGAAGTTCAGCCACGCACTTTGTCCGGCTGTATCGGGAAATGAGTAGAAATTAAAATGTTCGATAGAGTGCAGGATGATGATTCCCATCACTGCCAGTCCGCGTAGCACATCAGCTACATCTACACGTGCGTGTCCTTTCAATTTTGTGTTTATTGCTTTTGTTTCCATGGGGTTATATATTAGCGTACAAAAATAGGAAAATCTTGAATAGTTGGCAAAAAAAGGAGGAAGTAATCAGATATTTCTTTAATTTTGTCCCCATCTTAAAAAAAGATATGGATATTTCGGAATTGCAACGTATTTATGCTGGTCATCCTAACACTAAGGGACTGGCTGCGTTATTGGAAGATTCCTCAGTGAGGACTATTTTCCTGGGAGGATTATATGCTTCTGCGGCAGCTTTATTTGTTTCCTCCTTTCTTAGAGAGAATAAACAGACATTTGTATTTGTACTGGGTGACTTGGAGGAAGCGGGTTACTTTTATCATGACCTGACACAGGTGAACGGTGATGAGCATATTTTGTTCTTTCCATCCTCGTATCGTCGGGCTGTTAAATATGGGCAGAAAGATGCAGCCAATGAGATCCTGCGTACGGAAGTGTTGAGCCGTTTACAGAAAGGCGATCCGCTATGTGTGGTGACTTATCCTGAAGCGTTGGCGGAGAAAGTGGTATCACAAAAGGTACTGATGGACAAGACGTTAAAACTTGGTGTGGGTGAGCATGTGGACACAGAGTTTATCACGGAAGTGCTGTCCGGTTACGGATTCGAGCATGTAGATTATGTTTATGAACCGGGGCAATATGCTGTACGCGGTAGTATTATTGACGTCTTCTCTTTTGCTTCCGAGTATCCTTACCGTATTGACTTTTTTGGTGACGAGGTAGACAGCATCCGTACTTTTGAAGTGGAAAACCAGCTTTCGAAAGAGAAGAAACAGAGCATTGCCATCGTGCCCGAGCTGACGAATGCCGCCGACAAGAGCGGGGTGTCTTTCTTTGAATTCATTCCTCGGGAAACAGTTCTGGCAATGAAAGATTTTCTTTGGGTACGTGAAAGAATACAGGTAGTACGGGAGGAGGTACTCTCTCCTCAGGCGCTTGCCGCATACGAGGGAGAGAAGACGGAACTGATGAATTTGGAACTGAAGCTGATAGACGGGGCGGAATTTACAGTACGGGCTTTGGAATTCAAACGGATTGAATTTGGTAACAAACCTACAGGAACTCCACAGGCTACGTTGGCTTTCGATACGACAGTCCAGCCTATTTTTCATAAGAATTTTGATTTGGTAAGCACTTCATTCACTGATTATCAGAAACGAGGTTACACCTTATATATATGTACCGATAGTGAGAAGCAGGCAAAGCGTCTGAAAGATATCTTTGAGGAGCGTGGTGATCATATCACGTTCATTCCGGTCAACAAGACTTTACATGAGGGCTTTACAGATAATGTATTGAAAAGCTGCTTTTTTACAGACCATCAGATTTTTGATCGTTTCCATAAATACAATCTTCGTAGTGACAAGGCGCGTAGCGGTAAGGTGGCATTGACCTTAAAAGAGTTGAGCCAGTTTGAGCCGGGTGACTTTGTGGTACATATAGATCATGGTGTAGGTCGTTTTGGCGGTTTGGTACGCATTCCGAATGGAAATACCACTCAGGAAGTGATTAAACTTACTTATCAGAATGAGGATGTGGTATTTGTTTCCATTCATTCCCTGCATAAAATATCCAAGTATAAAGGGAAGGAGGGAGAAACTCCCCGCCTGAACAAATTGGGAACCGGTGCGTGGGAAAAAATGAAAGAGCGTACCAAGAGTAAAATCAAAGATATAGCTCGTGATCTGATCAAACTGTATTCGCAACGTAAACAGGAAAAAGGATTTTCGTATAGTCCCGACAGTTTTATGCAACATGAATTAGAGGCAAGCTTTATCTATGAGGATACCCCCGATCAGTTGAAGGCGACCCAAGATGCCAAAGCCGATATGGAGAGCGATCGCCCTATGGACCGTTTAGTGTGTGGTGATGTGGGATTCGGAAAGACCGAAGTAGCGATTCGTGCCGCTTTCAAAGCTGTGACAGATAACAAACAGGTGGCTGTGCTGGTTCCCACTACGGTTTTAGCTTATCAGCACTTTCAGACTTTTAGCGAACGGTTGAAAGATTTTCCATGTAAGGTGGATTATTTGAGCCGTGCCCGCAGTACGAAAGATGTTTCCAGAATAGTGAAAGAACTGGCAAATGGAAAAATAAATATTTTGATCGGTACACATAAAATCATCGGTAAAAGCGTTAAGTTCAAAGATTTAGGATTGCTGATCATTGATGAGGAACAGAAGTTCGGAGTAAGTGTGAAAGAGAAGTTGCGTCAGATGAAAGTGAATGTGGATACACTTACTATGACCGCTACCCCCATCCCCCGTACTTTGCAGTTCTCGTTAATGGGCGCCCGTGATCTTTCTGTTATTCAGACTCCGCCTCCCAACCGTTATCCCATTCAGACAGAGGTGCATACCTTTAATGAAGATATCATAACGGAAGCGATCAATTTTGAAATGAGCCGTAACGGACAGGTATTCTTTGTCAATAACCGCATACAGAATCTGGTAGAATTGGAAGCCATGATCAAGCGGAATATACCCGATTGCCGTGTCTGCATAGGTCATGGACAGATGGAGCCCGAAAAGCTGGAAAAGATTATTTTCGACTTTGTGAACTATGATTATGATGTGCTGCTGGCAACCACCATTATCGAGAGTGGCATTGACATACCGAATGCCAATACGATTATCATCAACCAGGCGCAGAATTTTGGCTTGAGTGATTTGCACCAGATGCGTGGACGTGTGGGAAGAAGCAATAAAAAAGCATTCTGTTATTTGTTGGCGCCTCCGTTGACTTCACTGACTCCTGAGGCAAAGCGTCGTCTTCAAGCCATTGAAAATTTCAGTGATCTGGGCAGCGGTATTCATATAGCCATGCAGGATTTGGATATCCGTGGAGCAGGAAATATGCTGGGGGCGGAGCAGAGTGGTTTCATTGCCGATTTGGGCTATGAAACTTATCAGAAGATATTGGCTGAAGCGGTGAAGGAATTGAAAGAGGATGAGTTTGCCGATCTTTACGCAGAGGAGTTGCAGGCAGCGGGAGAAGAGAAAATCAGTGGCGAGAACTTTGTGGATGAATGTCAGGTGGAAAGTGATTTGGAATTGCTTTTCCCTAATGAGTATATCCCCAGCAGCAGCGAACGTATGTTGCTTTATCGTGAACTGGACGGATTGGAATTGGATAAGGACCTGCTCGCTTTCAAGGCACGGTTGGAGGACCGTTTCGGAAAGGTTCCTCCCGAAGGGCTGGAACTTCTGCGTATCGTACCTTTGCGCAGATTGGCTAAACGGTTGGGGGTGGAAAAAGTATTCTTGAAAGCCGGACGAATGACTTTGTTCTTTATCAGTAATCAGGAAAGTCCTTATTATCAAAGTGCGGCTTTTGGCAAGGTGATTGATTACATGAGCAAGAATCCGCGTTACTGCAATTTGCGTGAGCAGAACGGCAAGCGTAGTATGGTAGTCAAGAATGTGGAAACGGTAGAGACTGCGGTAGGTATTCTGCAGGAGATGGTGAGTTTGTGATAAAAGATCTCTGTATTGGCGGATTTCTTTCGTAGAAGAGATGAACCAACCGATGGCTCGGCAGAAACCGGCATTGCCGTAGAGTAAGCAGGATATGTTAACGTAAAATTGAATATTAACTAAATAAACAGCTGATTTTTAATTAATTGTTTAACGGAATTGAATTTGGGGTGTTTTATATTAAAAAATAATATAAGACGTTCCTTTTTCTTTTAACTTATCTATATTTTAACTATCTTACTTCCAGTTTAAAAGCGGACACTGAGATTTTTACTCACATATTGTCTAATTAAAAAACACTTGTTATGGAAGTGAAAAAAACACGAAGAGCCGACCTTGAAAAGGGCAAGTCCCGTTGGCTGTTCATGGGTCTCATTGTGACGCTGTCGTTTATGTTTGTTTCGTTCGAATGGACTGAACGTAATGTAACTTACACGATCAGTGATCTAGTCAGTGACCCGGATTTCTTTGAAGAATTAGTTCCTGTAACCTACAATCAGGATAAACCTCTGCCCCCACCGCCTCCGCCGGCTGCCGTCAACCCGGAAGAGCTCAATATAGTGGATAATCAATCAACGGAAACAGAAACCGATATTGCCACTTCGGACCCTACGGATGCTCCTGTTATCATACCGATTCCCGTTGAAGTACCCGAAGAAGTAGTGGAAGAAAATGTGGAATTTGTGGTGGTGGAAGAAATGCCGGTATTTCGTAACGGTAATGCTGATTTGATGAGGTATCTGAGCGAAAACATCAAATATCCTACCGTCAGTGCCGAGCAGGGAGTTCAAGGTAAGGTTGTGGTACAGTTTATTGTGGGCGTTCATGGCGAGATCCTGAATCCGGTAGTGGTGAAGAGCGTGGATCCGTACCTGGACAAGGAAGCAATCCGCGTGATCAGTTCCATGCCAAAATGGAAGCCCGGCAAGCAAAGAGGAAAAGCAGTGAGGGTGAAATACACTGTTCCTGTAGTCTTCAGACTGCAAAATTAAGATTTAATTAGTATGGATGGAGGAAGCGTAATCTCAGAAGAGGACGCTTCCTCTTTTTTTATCGAGGAATAAATAGGGGATATTTATGAAAACATGTAAGAAAAAAGGGAGTGAAAGGAAATAGTTAGTAATAAAATGCTTGCTATCTTATTATATTTGTTACCTTTGTGGGTCTTATAATATGAAAAACAATGAAAATAACAATTCTACAGAGAAATATAGAATGGGCCAATCCACAGGCTAATGTAGCAAGGGCGGACGAAGCGATAAGTTGTCTGCCGGATGCTGATCTATTTGTTTTACCCGAAATGTTTTCCACCGGTTTTTGTACGCAACCCGAAGGAATTGCGGAGAGCGCCAACAGTGAAACCCTGCACTGGATGAAGCGTAAGGCAGCCGAGCGGAATTGTGCTATTGCAGGCAGTGT
>OJOA01001123.1_pt1 | contig 14377 bp, 19 predicted proteins | sample 1597991 | NCBI WGS metagenome assembly OJOA01 (sample SAMN01915207, study PRJEB22387) | human gut metagenome | isolation source: stool | host: Homo sapiens | place: USA | reverse complement strand
TTTCTTCAAGCCTTTTGTATCCGCCAATGTTCCAAACACCGGTCCAAGCAATGCTACGATAATCGTTGCCGCCGATGCAGCATAACCCCAATATGCAAGATAATTGACTGATGAGAGCCCTGCATTTCCTGCCAGATAGTTAAAATAGATTGGCATGATTGTTGATACAAGTAAAACAAACGCAGAATTTCCCACGTCATATAATACCCAGTTTTTTTCAGCCTTTGTCATTTTTGTCTTCACACTGCCATGCCTCCTTCTCTTTGCCGCTGAATGTGTAATTATAAAGCGCATTCAGTGTATCTTCTTTTGTCATATACTTTCCGTATTCATCAATCAGCATAACCGCACGATTCTCGGCAACAGCGTACATCTGATGCAGCTTTTCCGTGCTATCCTTACATGCCGGATTTGCTTTAAAATTTACCAGCAGACCATGCATCTCTTTGTAATTTCCGGACAAGCGAAGTATGGCATAGATCATCTTTCTTTTTAACCCGGAAGGTGCGAGCAGCAACTGATTGTTCCGAATCATTCCCTTCAGTGCTTTCTTTACCTGCTTCGGTTCCGCCCCCGGAAAAAAATGTGCAATCACCTCGGCATTTTCCATGGATGGGACAATATGTTTAGTCAAATCTTGCCGAACCGGGTCTTTCCCATCTTCTATCATTAGGCTGCGGTCAAACTCCACTTCAATTTCTGTATGTGACACGCCGCTTTGCGCGATTTTCTCATCAATATATCCGTGGCAGGTGGAATCCAGCGCAAAATGGCAGATAAATCCATAGATATAGGCAAGTGCCGCTTCCTTATCATGCGCCTTCTCTATGATTTCAGCCGCCTTCCCGAAGAAATATTTTCCGGAACGCTCATGCAGTCCGTAACCGATTGCATTGACAGGGTTAGTCCTCAGTGGATGATAATAAAATAAAATATCCGGTCCGTGCAACCCTATATCATAGAGCTGTTTATGTTTCATAATGATGCTGCGGGCCGGGTCAGAAACCTGTTCGAGCACTTCCTGACCCATCCGGTAATGTGCGTATGTAGATGGCATATTCTTTTCCTCACTTTGAATGTATTGCTTTCTTTAATTTCTGCTATATTATAAAATCAGGTTTTTCAACTCTACTATCATATTTATGTGGAAATCTTGTAAAATCCAAGTCAAATTTATGTATTCCGACTTATTTCGCAAAAAACCGCTGTTAGTCACTTTCAGGCAACAAAAAAAGCGCCGTATCGCTACGACGCTTCTGTCTTTTTGTTTAATCCGGAATAATGTGGTATTTCATATGTCTGGCTTTAAACCAACAGTATCCATCTGTAATTTCATTCACCTCGATTTCATCATCTACAAAATATACATATCCATTGTATAATCGCAACGTAGAACATGACCAATACGGATCCCCATATTCTGGATTTCTGCTTTCCGTACAATACTCCAAGTCATCCCAAAACCAAATTTCGACTTCACATCCCCATATCCCAGTAAACCTCAAATACAGTTCTCCTCCATCCAGTATTTTTTGTTCATCAATACATGCATCGTGAAAATTTCCGGTTACCCAATCAAAATCTTCAATATCTTTTTGTGTTTTAATCTCACGATACTCTTCATATGTAAAGGGTTCCTCGATTTTTTTGCATTGTTGCATAATATCATCAGGAACAATCCCATCTAAAATGATTTTATCTGCCAGTTCTCTTGGAAGAAATTCAACGCCACCTGTACCATCTTGTTCGTTTATAATCCACCCACTTTTATCAGAATCTATAATCAATACTTGATTTATCAAATATTTTGTATCAGGCTGCATATTAAACCATTTTATCAATTTTGTTTTTTCTTCGTTAAATATTATATAATATGGAGTATGGATTCTTTCGAGATAACGCTGATAGTCATCTTCTGATTTTACATCGTTATAATATCCAAACACTGACGAAATATAATATTTCCCGTTCCCTTGCCTTATTATTGCGTGCATAATGTCTCCTTGTTTTTCAACTTACCTTTAAACGATTTTGTTGTAATGTTTCTATATTTTCCAAAGGTGTATTCAACATATCAGCGCTTACTATCTCTTTTCTTATAATCCGCATCAATCTTCTTTTTCCAATCAGCAGATAAAGGTGTCGCACACGTCCTTACATGGGTAATTGCCTCGGTGATGACCTCGTAGTTGAGTGCTGTTCCAACCTCATCGCAATGATAGTTTGCAGCCATAGATTCATCGATACCAAATTTTCCGGCTTCAGCTGCTGCATCGATATTTGCACCGAGGAAAATGAACTCCCAGCCATAGCGCTCTTTCTGTCGCTCAATCATATGCCGAACCTTATCGTAAGTGTAACGGTGGCTGGCATTTTCCATACCATCAGTTGTGATGATAAAGAGTGTCTTTTCCGGCACATCTTCTTTTCGGGCATATTTGTGAACATTCCCAATGTGATGGATTGCACCACCAACAGCATCAAGGAGTGCAGTGCAGCCACGCACAAAATATTCCTTGTCCGTAATGTTCGGTACATCTGCAATAGCGATACGGTCATGAATAACCTCTGTTTCGTTGTCAAACAACACGGTGGATACCACGGCTTCGCCCGATTCCTTGCGCTGCTTTTCCAACATGGAGTTAAAACCTCCGATAGTGTCCTTTTCCAGTCCCGACATGGAACCACTGCGGTCTAAGATAAATACAAGTTCTGTCATTTTAAAATCCTCCTGTTCTTATTGTGATTTCATTATAAGAAAACAGGAGAATGAATGGTCGCATGATATGCGACATTTTTATGCGCCGATAAGTGGCTGGTCAAAAGCGAAAAGAACTTCGTTCAATTCAAACACGTTGTAATTATGGTTCACCAGGAAATACTCCACTATCACATCAAACTTGCTGCTGTGTGAGATGGCATACCCTGCTCTGCCAATAAAATCTTTTGTTTCATCAACATCCAATTCCAGTGCAAAGGCAAAAGCCAATGCCGTTGCCTTGGATGGCTTGTAATCCATATTATTTCGAATTTTTGAGAACAGCTTTCTATCTACATTTGCTTTTTTGTATATTTCGGAGTCTTTCTTTCCGGTACGGTCAATCAGCTGCAGGAGTGTTTCAGAAAAACCTGCATCCAGATTTTGGAGCAGCTGTCCCCAATCATCCGAATCCATCGGCAATGCTGCACCGATTGATTTCTCATCACCTTCTTCCATTGCCTGTGACAGGCAGATATCTTCACAGATCCGGTTACTTCGTGTCAGCAGTTCTCTTGTACGCCTTATTCCAAGACGAGAACCATACATACTTTCCGTTCCATATTCGTCAAGCATTTTGCTACGGATATAGTTTTCGTCAATGTAGCCGCTGACGGATCTGAACAATTTTTCCGAAAGGGCGAAGGCTTCTTTGCCAAACACAACCAGATAAATCTGCATTTCATTTTCCAAAAGGAAGGTGCTGATTTCACGAACCGCTATCTGCAGGGCAAGCGGTTTGGGAAATCCATAATTGCCCGTAGCAATCAAGGGAAAGGCAATGGATTCGCACTCATGCTCTTTAGCCAACGCCAGTGACTTCTGTAACACGAAGATAAAATCTGCTCTTCTCCGTGGCTGCCATCTTTCCAAACAGGTCCTACGGTGTGGATAACATACTTGGCATCCAAATTAAATCCCGGTGTGATAACCGCATTTCCGAAATCTATGCAGCCGATTTGCTGTCTTGCCAAAAGCAGCTCATGTCCGGCTTTTTTATGTATTCCGCTGTCAACGCCGGAGCCGATGACAGGGTTAGGATTGGCAGTGTTCACCACCGCATCTACCTGCATATTTACAATATCATTTCGTACTATTTCAAAAGGCATAGGTAACCTGCTTCCTGCTATTTCATATTCTGATTAAATTATAGCAGAAATTCATCGAAGTTTTCAAACATAATCTCAAGATTATCTATCTTCTTCTCTGTATGATAATGACCGCAATACCATTTCTTATATGAAAGCCTATTTTCAATTTTATCAAGCCAGATTTCGGTTGTCTTATCCACTTTGCTCTGGTCAACACCTGTCATAAAAACTTCAACAGGTTCATACTTCAATGGTGTGGTATGACTAAGCACCACATCTATATTCCATTTTACACTATCCAGCTGATTTTCAACATACCTTTTTATTTCATCCGATGGCTGCTCATCTTCCCACCAGCCATAACCATATGCAAGACGGTATGTCTTATCAATGCTGTATGCTCCTCCCATTACAATCGTTTGAAATCCTCCAAGGTTAAATATTTCTCCATCTTTAGCAAATAATATGCTTGGAAAATCTTCCTCATAGTACACTATACCGCCATTCCATTCTCTTTCCTTATAAGATTCGATGGTATAAGGTCTTTGCTCATGATTACCATGGATTGCAAATATTGTAATTGGTAATTCTTCAAGTAATTCTTTCTTTAATCTGTCATATCTGAGTCCGCTGAAGTTTATTCCGGCATCACCAAGTATAATCAGAATATCATCTCTTTTTGTTTTCATCCTTTCGCAAAAGCTTTCAACTCTCTCAAAGCTCCCGTGAGTGTCTCCGGTAATATAAATCATCTGTCCTCAATCACCGCTTCCTTTAATTGTTTATAAGACTCTGTCTCCGTAACCCTGCACACTGCTCCGCCATCAATTACAAACGTGACTTTTCCCTTCGCCTTATCTCCAATCTTGTCATACAGCCTGCCTGCGCTCATGGACTCACCCTTAACAGTAAATGGACTGTTAGCAACATATCCTATTTTACCAAGCCCTTTCACCTTTACCATGATTGCTTCCTTGTCATACTCATTATCGGGCTCTTTTTCAAGCTTCACTTTCATTCCTTTTTCCATAAAAGCATTGCCAAAATAATGGCTGCATCCTGTTATTGTAAAATACATTTCATCTTTCATTGTTGTGCCTCCTCGTTTTTATTATTCTCTTTAATCTTTGCTATGCGTGGAGATGTTAACCATTTTTCCATCTCTACAATCCAGACTACCATTTTACGAGGGTAATAAAAAGGACGCACATTGTTGATTCCATATTATGTTATATTATGGTAGCAGGAATTGTTTCCAGCTTCGTTTCAATTCCTTTTTACCAAACATATGGATTTTTGATTGCTGCCTCCCTTATAATTTCGGGATTACTTTTCCTGAAGTATGAAAAGGAGGGCTGCTAATGCCAATATTAAAGACCCGAATTCACGAACTCCGCAAAGAACACAATATGCAGCAGGCCGAGCTTGCAAAGCTTGTGGATGTCCGGCGCGAAACTATAGGCAATCTCGAAAACGGCAAGTATAATCCTTCATTAAAACTTGCTATGGATATAGCCAAAATCTTTGATACTACAGTGGAAGACATCTTTACTTTTGAAGATAGTGACGATGAATAATGGAGTGGTTTACCATTTAATAAAAATCAAAAGACCCAACGCGGTCCACATCGTTGAGCGGCGAGTTGGGTTCTGTTGATGTTAGCGCATGCTATGTTTGATATATTATATGTCAGATTGGTATATCCTCTTTACAACGTCATAGCTTAGTTTGTGCCTTCTGAATTCATCCACAATCCCCTTATTATTCATTGTTCTTGGTCTGCCGGCAAAACATTCTTCAGAAACTCTGTTGTCACAAAACTGCCATATATATACTCCCATACACCCACTATTTGCCAATATGGAAGTGAGCTGTTTCTCCAGGGCATATGCCTGATATTCTTCTGTCCATTTGGAGTGTTCCGGATTACGGTATCCATACAGTCCCCCCGCACCGGTCTCAGTTATTAGAAACGGCTTTCCGGTTCCCGGTGTATCGTCCTGTATCCATTCGTATAAATTATCAAGATATTCTTTTACCGGTATGTCCAGATACCACTGCGGATATATGTTAAACGATACAACATCCGGTAGATCAAGGCATATATCATTCTTGATTCTGCAGCTTGCAAAAGAACATGGTCTTGTCGTGTCCATTTTTCTTATCAGTTCAAACTGAGCTGCATAACATTTACGACCATACTCACTCTCGCTGGCACACTCATTAAGAATACCCCATATATAGATACACGGATGATTGTAATGGCTTTCTATCATCTCGGTTATTACTTGCTCTGCCTGAGGTTCAAAAAAAGGATTCATCATCGCCTCTTCATTAAGACCCCTGGCATGATTCTCTTCCCATACAAGTATTCCCATTTCATCACACATGTCAAGGAAACGCTCATCATTCGGATAATGCGTTGTTCTCACGGAATTGGCACCAAGATCTTTAATCAGGGTCAAATCATAAGCCATGGCCTCGCAAGGAAGTGCACAACCATATTGCGGATGGTCCTCGTGGCGGCAGACGCCCTTAATTCGTACCGGCTTACCGTTTAGCAGAATTTTACTGCCTTCAACAACTATTTCACGAAATCCAAATCGATCCGTCAGGTCGTCTTCAGCTTTGCCATTAACATATAGTTCTGCATTAATCATATATAATTCCGGACTTGATTGTGTCCACTCCGAAACTCCATGGCAACTCAAATCGCGCACAATCGTGATTTCCTGTCCTGCCTCAATGCTTATTTCATTTTCACATCCGACAATCTTTTCTTTATCCTTATCTATACTTATAAAAAGTTCTGCAGCCTGCTTTCTGTCCGACAGATTCTGTACCTTAATCTCAACATGTGCCATCCATCTGCCGGTTCCGTCATTCTCTGTCCTCACATGCATCTGCCTTATATATAAATCATTAAGCTTCTCAAGAACCACAGGTCTTGTCACACCGCCATATGACTTATAATCATTCGGAATATGTAATGCACTCTGTTCTGAAAAACTGTTATCCGCCACCACTGTAAGAGTATGTATCCCTTCGTCCAGGCCTTTCAATATCACATCAAATCCGGTATATGCATTGTAATGTGTTACAACCTCACAGTCATCAACATACACTGTTGTTGTGTGACTGACTCCCTTGAATTCCAGCCTTATATTTCCTCCGGCATAAAAAGATGTTGAAAACTCTCCTTTTCCACGGTATGCAGCCAGATCCGGAATTGACTCCCAGCAGCATGGTGTGAATACAGAATAGTTCTTCCCATCGTCGGTACCGTTAAGCAGCCTTAGATTCCATATCCGTCCGGTAAGTTCCTTACATTCTCTTATATTATGCGTTGAAAAAACACGTATCATATGTACCTCCGATTTGTTTCATAATTTGTAATAATTACTATATAACATTTTCAGCTTATACTCAATAACAAACCGGACAATATTGTATTTAAAATATTTCTTTCACAATACTGACCTCTTTCTTTTGGATCTATATTAAAAAAGTGGACACACAAAGTAACTATACATTACAATTAAGTAGACACAAAAAAGGAGGTATTTACTCATGTCCACAGGTAAAACAGGAACACGGTATGACGAAGACTTCAAGCGAACTCTTGTCAACCTTTATCAATCCGGAGGCAAAACCCAAGCAGCACTGTGTAAAGAATACGGTGTATCTTGGCAAAATATGGCAAGATGGAGCAAGTTATTGCGGGCTGTTAGTAGTAAAGTTGGTAGTAAAACGAGGTTGGCTTACTACTAAGGATTTTAAATACACATATCAAACTCTTCGAATACTTGTTGACAGAACTGCCGGAATATATCAGAAAAAAAAGGTTGTGAGAACAACCTTTTTTCTACAAAGTTTTTACTATTTTGTATCAATCAATAATTCTTTTGGACTTTTCCTTAAATTTCTTGATGAAGATATTAGTAAAGATATCATAAGAACTATTGACATAAATAAAATCACATATATCATTAATTTTGGAGATATATTAATTTCTAAACTTGTTAGTGTTTTATTAAAACCATCTACTTCAGCTCCACCTCCAAGTTGGCTGGATTCTCCTTGTTTAGCAATTTGTTTTGCTATAGTACCAGTAACTTTACTTAATATGTTATTTCCTATCATACTTGCTGTATAAACTGCCAGAAAGTATGATCCTATAAATGCCGGAATTGATACAAATACAAGTTCAATAACAAATTGTCCGAATATTTTAGCTTTTGAAATTCCTAGTGAAAGCAAAATTGCAATTTCCTTTTTTCTGGCATTCATCCATAAAAATAATAGTAATGAAACTGTAACACCTGCAAATAATAATGAACCTGCAAATAATTTGTTCGCTATTTTATATATACCTGATATTGATTGTTGTAGTGCCGGGTAATTATTTGAACTTTTAATCAAATTATATTGTTGCCAATCTATATCAAGTTTTTCAATATTTTTAATAACCTTATCTAAATTTTTATCACCTTTTACAAAAAATGTTGCATCTTGATATACTGCAGTATCCTCTGTATTTCCATATACTTTTGCAGCCGTATCTAAATCAGTTATCAAAGTATTTTCGTAAAGTTCTTGGGCTACAGTAACACCACCTTCATTATGACCATCGAAAAGACCTTTTATCTCGACTTCTACTTCTTCATTTGCTCCTTTTTCATTATCAGCATCAAATAAATTAGATTTTATTTTTATTTTATCTCCAATTTTTAAATTGTTTTTTTCTGCTAAGTCTTTATGCATTAAAATCTTGTTTTTATCATTTTCGTTTAAATGTTCACCACTAGATAATTTATAAGCTCCTGAGATAAACTTATTTTCTTTTGATGAATCATTAACTCCTGTTAACATAACAGCTCTTTTAAAGTTTTTTGCTCTTTCTGGTGATTGACCTGAAAGTGTTTTTTGAGTTTCTATTATATCATTATCAACTAAATCAGCAACACTATTAATTCTTTTTACATATGAATCAATATCTTTTGATGCAGCTATTTTTTCAATATCTTGTCCTTTTATATTGCCACCACCTCTTGGTGTTCCAAAATTAACTCTTCGGTTTATTTCCATAGAGAAACTATTTGTTATATTTCCATAAGTTTCTTTTGATGCTCTGTTCGTAGCATCTTTAATTGATAAACTAATAAGACAAAGTGTTGACATAGCTGTTATAACTAACAATATAATTATTGATTTTAGACTTTTTCTAGTTACATAATGAAATGCATTTTTAATCATTATTTGGCCTCCTGAGTAATTTTGTTTATGCTTTTAAGTTTTCTATCTCTTAATTCCAAAACAATGTCTGCAGAATTTGCAACTTCTTTACTATGTGTTACCACGATTACACACTTATTTCTTTCTTTTGCTAACTTTTTAAGTATTTCAATTATTTCACTTGCAGTATCAACATCTAAGTTTCCAGTGGGTTCATCTGCTAAAATAACTGGGGCTTCCGAAACTAATGCTCTTGCAATAGCCACTCTTTGTTGTTGTCCTCCTGATAACTTCATTACATTTCTATTTATTTGACTTTTATCAAGCCCTAATTCAAATAAGATTGTTTCAGATGCATTTTTATTTACTAATCTGACATTTTCTATTGGTGTTAAATAATCAATTAAATTATAGTTTTGAAAAACTAATGATATGTTATTTTTCCTATGATTACTATAGCCGTCTTTCTCTATATCATTTCCATTAAATAAGATTTGACCTTTTTGTGGTTTATCTAAACCTGCTAATAGTGAAAGTAATGTTGACTTTCCTGCTCCTGATTTTCCTATTATTGCATAGAATTTTCCAATTTCAAATTTTTGATTTACTTTAGATAATACTAACTCACCTGAATTTGAATAATTATATGTTACATTTTTTATTTCTAATATATCCATTTTTATTCTCCTAACTTATTTTTGATAATATTTCTTTTGGTTTTTTTATTAATATCATTAAACTTGCAATAATAACTGATAGAACAATAATTCCAATTAATATTCTGTAACTTTCTAAAAATGTTATAAAATTTGAAACTAAATTATTGTTTTTAAGTAAGCTATCAACCGTTATTGTTGAATCATCAGAATTCATAAATCCATCGACTGTAATATTTAATATTACATTTCCTGTAAACAATGATAATACTAAAGAGGGTAGTGATATAAATAACAATTCAAGTATAAATTGAGTTACAATTTTTATTTTACTTACACCAATTGATAATAATATTCCTATTTCACGTATTCTTTCTCTTAACCACAATATTAATATTAACGATAAAACTGTAATTCCACCTATCATAATTGAATATGTCATGATATTAATAATATGTTCTATTCCATCTATAGACTCTAGTGTTTCTTCGAATATATGGTTATCACTTGAAACCTTTAATTGTGACCAATCAATTTTGATTTCTTTAATTTTATTTAGTGCTACCTTTGTATTTTCTGAACTATCTGAGTATATTTCAAGTTTATTAACAATTTTGTTATTTTCAGGTTTATTTAATGCTTTTTGACTTGATTCATAATCAATAAATACCATATTTTCACTAAAGTCTGATGATAAGCCAGTATATTTTTCTTGTTTTTTACCTGAAAAGATTCCAATTATCTCAAACTCATATTCCATTTTCTTTTCATTGTTATTATAATCAATCAATTCAAGTTTAATTTTATCATTAATATTTAGATTATTTTTTTCTGCAAGTTCCTTATGAATAAGAATTTTTCCTCTATCATTATTCTTAATATGTCTGCCTTTTATAATAGTGAAAATGCCACTACTAAATAAATTGTCCTTTTCACTATTATTAGTAGCTTCTACTGAAAGCATATTTTTGAACTCATCTGATAAATCATCTCGTTCTATTAATTGTGTTCCATCTACAACCTTGATGTTTGTAGTTCTGGCAAGGCCATCATACATAGTGATAATTTCTTTTATTTCTTTAATATTATCTAATTCTTTAAACTGATTAGTTTCAAAAGTATCACCATTATTTTTAGTTATTGATAATGATGTATTTGAAATCTTATATAAGTTTTTTTCCAAATTACTTGTTGATTTGGATATATTCAAACATGAATACAAAAATGAGAGAACTAATGTTAAAATAATAAATACTATACATGTTCTATTTCTTTTTCTTAAAATATATGCTATAGCATTTTTTAGCATTTTATCAACCTCCTATCTTCAGTTTTTTGCTTAAAAAAAGATATGGAAAAGTGTTTTTTAATATCAGCCATATCTTTTATTTTTTTCTTGAAAATGTAGACATTCCGACCAATTATATATGTTTTTTTTATTTTTGTCAATTAATCAACAAATTTTCTGTCAAACTGTGGACACCATACACGATTTTTGGCTGCACTATTTTTTATCTTCCCAATATCCATTAAAAAAAGGGCTGTCGCCCTAAGAATTTTCTTTGAGTCGCCATGAATTAGGTGCTGGATTCCAAAAATACTTATCATAACAAGAAAAGCCTGTTTTTTCGTGAATTAAGCGGTGATAATTGCCGTCATCATCCTCACAGACAATGCAGGCGATTAATATACCACCTAGAACACCAACAATCTAATTCTAGATGATTAAATCACTGTAATGAATATGTATATCTTCCCAATCTATAAACATTACATAAAACACCCTGCCATATTGAGGCGTCTCCACAATTCTTCCATGGTCAAGAACAGAAATATAAGAGCCGTCACTTTTTCTCATATGAAAATAAATGCACCCGGAAGATGCTCTGAAACATCTTTAAGCGCAAATCCCAGTTGTTTACGGACTCCTGATTGAAGTCCTTCCTGATATGCCATACATCCATTTTTTCCATGTAGTTTTATTTCATAAAGTGCTGCATCTGCACATCGTATGAGTTGAGAATGATTTGATCCACTCTGTGGATATTCCGCATAGCCGAGAGAAATACTCATACCCTAATTCTGATACTGCACTGAGCGACCCTGAAAAAACATCCGGAACACGCAGAATAACAATCGTAAATCCCCAGAAATATTCCTGTCCCGTTCCATCTTCCAAATAAACCGGATTGCGAACGGCAATTCCCTCTCCACCCTGTTTTAATTCGAATGGTCCCTGTGTAATCATTATATGATTATCTCTTGCATAACAGGATATTTTTCCTCGCTCCTTATCATTAAGCAGATCAATCTTCCCTGCTTCGTTTCCCTCTTCCGGATATATATCAGTCACAACACCATTTGGAGCAAGCTGTATGCTTTCTACAGAATCATTCACTAAATTGTTCGCAATCGTATCAAATTTGTTAATGGTCCCATTTTCGTCAATCAGCAGCTACTGTAACGTATGAGCAATCTCAATTCCAGCAGATATTTCCTGTTTGATACGTTCACCATAGGTTGTTGCATTCAATTGCGTTATTGTAAGCTTATTTTCTTTTTCATGAAGATTTGTTTTGTATACGATTAGACCTGCAAGACACGTTCCTATCAAAAAAACAACAAGAGAAATAAATATTCTTTTCTTCACTTCACACACTCCACAATATTTTTTTAATATTGTAAACATTTTAGTTCTGAAATGCAATAGGAATATTAAATCAGATTATCGCCATTAAAGACATATACTCTCTCGACATTTCTAAAACTGTATTTTTCTAGCTACAGAGATTCAATTTTCTTACCTTACAATGCCATTTCCTCAATTTCATAATTCATTCACCTACCTGTGCATCTTTCAGGATGTTGACTCGGCAGCCAGATTCCGTCTTCGTAGAAGAACCACGACTTTCTCTCCGGCATGTATCGAAGCGTCTCCTTATAGAAATCTGCAAAGAGCATTCCGGCACCGATATCCGTCCAAGGATATTTCACGATATCTTCCGGATTCATGCCCATGAGGCGTTCCATAAAATCTTATCAGAACATGTATAAAAATGATTCGTAATGTAATCCTGTCCTGCTGCCGTTTTCAGTGTTGCCAGTTTTTCTTTGGTTTCACTAGCAGCCTCTGCAAGCAGCTTATGTTTCTGTGCTAAAAGTTCCGTATTACCAGGATCCAGTTTCAGCAGTTTATTTACGTCCTTAAGCTGTGACTGGGTAGACTTAATCTGTCCGTTCACATCCTTAAGGGCATTCTGCAATTTCGTTGTATTTCCACCAATCTCTACGGTAATACCCTGTATTCTGCTTGCCATGAAATCTCACCTCCTCCCAAAAATAGGTACAAAAAAAGTACCATTTCTGCTCCTGTAAATAAAAATATCCGCCATTTTTGACGGATATTTCTTGGTAATATTATAAAATTGTTAGTACTGCAAACTGAAAGTTATCAATAGCGTTTAACAGAATTAAGATTCTTTTTATTCCTTTATTCTGCCTTATTAAGATGCCACAAATCAAGAATACTTCTCAATTTGTGGCACTAATTCATTAAACAAAATGTGCTATAATCGAATGTCTTTCTTCAACTATATTAATCCTAAATGTTTTTCGACACAAGTTAATGTACTCTCAACTGTACTATCCACAGTTCTCTCTATCCAAAAGAAAGAACTGCTTTTAATCTCCTCTATGCGATTTACATTGAGTTCATATAAGGTAATATTCACAGTTTGTTTGGCTTTTTCTATATCAGTCGCTGAATTTAAGTACTGAAAAAATCCCTGATGATCTGGTCGATTACCATATTCATCAACAAGATTAGATGGGTCTTTTATGAGAAAAACAACTCTCGCTGGTTCAGAAAAAGCGAGTGCCTGAGCAACTGTAAGATGACAATCGCACAAAACTTTCTTATTTTCTGATAAACGAATCAAATCAAGAAGAACAAACTCTAACTGTTCACGAGTATTATTCAACAGCCAATTCTTATATTCTTCAACTGTTCTTCCAAAAAATTCATCTGCACTGTTAAAATACGTATTCATCGCAGGCTGAAATAATGGGTTCGACATTTTTTTGTGCTCGTCGAATCTCTCATCAACATCAAATAGTTCAAATCCATACTTTTCCGCCAACGCACGTGAAACGGTTGTCTTTCCTCCACAAGGTGTTCCCGTTATAAAATAAACATTTTTTAAGTACTCTTTGATTACATTATCTTGAAATATCATTGCACAATCTCCTTTATTAAATAGTTTTTCGGGTTCTGCCTATACATAAAACTATTTAACATAGTTCTATGAACTCAGATATTTCTTAATTTTAAGAACATCATCATATTCATTTCACCTCCACAACTTTCGATTGAACAAAATCGCTGCGCGATGGCCTGCCAAGGCTGTGGCGCAGTTTTATTTTTATTAAAAAAGCAGTGGAATTACTTTTCATAATCCGTTATTGTTAAGTTACCACACGAAACAACTGAACTAAGAAAGCTCCACTGCCTATGATAAGAATAACATTTTCTAGTCTCTTCCGCAATCGGAATTATGACGCTAATGCACCTCCAAATAGGTAAATGTAATTATTAACACTACTTATTCTGGAGGTTTTATTATGTATAAAGATATTTT
>OJOA01001122.1_pt1 | contig 14389 bp, 10 predicted proteins | sample 1597991 | NCBI WGS metagenome assembly OJOA01 (sample SAMN01915207, study PRJEB22387) | human gut metagenome | isolation source: stool | host: Homo sapiens | place: USA | reverse complement strand
CCTCGGCCAGACGGTAGACGTTGGCCTCGCGGGCGCGGTAGTCGCCGCCCTTGATGGTGTCGTAGAAGAGACGATATACCGAGTCGTTGTCGTTCTGGTAGTTCTTGGCTGCGTTGATACCGCCCTGAGCCGCAATCGAGTGTGCGCGGCGGGGCGAGTCCTGGATGCAGAATACCTTGACGTTGTATCCCAGTTCACCGAGCGAAGCGGCTGCGGAGGCACCGCCCAGACCCGTTCCGACGATGATGATGTCGAGCTTACGCTTGTTTGCGGGGCTTACGACCTTGATAGCTGCCTTGTGGTTGCTCCACTTCTGTGCGAGTTCGCCGGCAGGAATTTTTGCATCTAATTTGAAAGCCATATCTGTTGTGTGTTTATTTTTTGTTGAATCACTTCGCCGTGTCGCATGCCTTCCCTCAGGGATTGCACCGCGGGCCGGAGAGCCGCGCGGAAGCCGGCATGCGGAGCCGGACCGGAATTAGCATGCGCCGCAGCAGCAGATGCTCTTGAGGAAGAAGATGACAACCACCAGCGCGAAGCCCAGGAATACAATCGTGGCGACGATGTTGGCGATGCACTTCAGACGGGGATACCACGTGTTGTTGGCCCAGCCCACGGTCTGGAACATCGACCACACGCCGTGCGTGAGGTGGAACCACAGGGCGGCAAACCACAGCAGATAGATAATCACGTAGTACCACTGCGAGAAGGTGTAGGCGATGAGCGAAGCACCGTCGGCGGGGCCGAAGCCCAGCGAGTTCTGGTGCTGGCCCATGATTTCCACGAGCTGCATCTTCGACCAGAAGTTGAACAGGTGGAGCAGCAGTCCGCCCAGGATAATCCATCCCAGCAGCAGCATGTTCTTCGAAGCCCACTGTACGCCCTTCTCCTTGACCGTGACGGCGTAACGCTCGTTGCCTCGTGCACGGTAGTTGTTCACCGTGAGGACGAGGGCGTAGATGAAGTGAATCAGTACGCCTGCGGCCAGAACGACGGTGCCGGCCAGTGCATACCAGTTGGCGCCCAGGAACGCGCAAATCGAGTTGTAACCCTCGGGCGAGATAATCGCCACGACGTTCATGGACATGTGGAAGAGGATAAAGAGCACGAGGAAACAGCCTGTCACGCTCATTACTAACTTCTTGCCAAGAGATGAATTGGTTAAAAAGCAGCTCATAATAATTGAAAAATTTGTTTATATTTGTTTGTGATTTGTGTTCCCGAGCGCAAATATAGCCATTGTTTGCGGAATAACAAAGCTCGGAGCCGGGAATTTGACGGGAATTTTGTACTGAAACTGAACATGGAGAGACGAAGCAAGAAGGAGATACGCGCCGCGATGAAACGGCTCAACCGTTCGTTGCGGGGCGAGGTGCGCGCCGAGGTTTCGGAGCGGCTCTTTGCGGCGGTCGAGCGGCTGCCGTTTTTTGCGTCGGCGCGGACGGTGGCGCTCTTTGCGGCGCTGCCCGACGAGCCGGCCACCGATGCCGTGCTGGAGCGCTGGAGCCGCACGAAGCGGGTGGTGCTGCCGCGCGTCGAGGGGGAGCGGATGTCGTTCGTGGCGTACGACCCCGCGACGCTCCGCGAGGGGGCCTTCGGCATCCTCGAGGCCGGCCCCGACGCCGTGCCCTGTCCTCCCGGAGAGATAGACCTGGTGGTGGTCCCCGGTACGGCCTTCACCCTGGCGGGCGGGCGCATGGGGCGCGGCCGCGGATACTACGACCGCTACCTCTCGGACCCCCGGTTCCGGGGCGTGAAGGTCGGGGTCTGCTACGCCCACCAGGTGGTGGCCGAGCTGCCCCTCGAGCCGCACGACGTGCTGCTCGACTGCGTGGTCACGCCGCCGGGGCCGATGGCTCCAGCGGAGCTTGTGGCCGCCTTGCGCGGCGCCTTCGGCTGGGAGGCTCCGCTGCCGCTGCTCTTCGGCTATGCGGAGGAGCCCGGGCGCGTGGCACCGCTGCGGGCCGGCTGCCTCTTCCGCGAGCTTGCCGAGCTGCGCAGCGAGGGCGGCGCGTGTGCCTTCAACGCCTCGAACATCGGTTGCGGCGGAGGCCGTTTCTATACGGGATTCGCTCCGCTGCCGGCGCGCGTGCCCGATTTCGTGGCCTGCCGCGAGCGTTACAAGCAGAGCCCCGAATCGGTGGCGGAGCATGTGCGGCGGCTCGACGTGCGGCCGGCACCCCGTCCGTGGCTCCGCTTCGAGCGGCTCGATGCGGCCGCGAGTTTCGAGGGGGCCGAGGGGCTGCTCTTCTTCGCCGGGCCCGACATGCTGGCGGGGCTCTTTGCCTGGGCCTCCTACGACAACGATGCCGAAGATGCCGTTGCGGCCCCCTTCGGCTCGGGGTGCGGCGTGATGATTGCCCGGGTCGTCGAGGAGAACCGGCGGGGCGGGCAGCGCTGCTTCCTGGGGCTCTTCGACCCCTCGGTGCGGCCGTGGGTCGGGGCGCATGAGCTGGGCTTTGCGGTGCCCGTGTCGCGTCTGGCGTCGATGTGCGCATCGCTGCCGGCGACGGCTCTGAGCGGTACGGACGGTTGGCTGCGCGTGCGCGAACGGATGGAGGCGAACGGTGCGGAGTGATTCTATGTAATGTAAAGAATATGGAGCAGAACAACGGAGTGAAGCGGCGGAGGGTCGCGCTGGTGCTTGCCGGCGGCGGAGCCCGGGGCGTGGCCCACATCGGGGCCATTGAGGAGTTGGAGCGGCGCGGCTATGAGATTGGAGCCGTCGCCGGAACGTCGATGGGGGCGCTCGTGGGCGGCATGTACGCCTCGGGCCACCTCGAGGAGTTCAAGGAGTGGATGTGTGCGCTCGACCGCTACCGGGTCTTCAGTCTGGTCGACTTCACCTTCAGCACCGAGGGGCTGGTCAAGGGCAGCCGCGTCATCGAGGCGATGAAGGAGCTGATTCCCGACATGCGCATCGAGCAGATGCGCATCCCCTTCACGGCCGTCTCGGCCGACCTGCTGAGCGGCAGTGAGGTGGTCATCGAGCGGGGCGGGCTCTACGATGCGATTCGGGCCTCGATTGCCATCCCGTCGGTCTTCCGTCCGGTCCACCGCGACGGCATGGTGCTGACCGACGGCGGAATCGTCAACCCGCTGCCGCTCAACCGCGTTCGTCGCTGTGCGGGCGACCTGCTGGTGGGGGTCGACGTCTGCGCCCCCTTTGCGGGTGCGGGGAGTGCCGCCGCGGATGCGGAGGCGTCGGAGGCGGCTGCGGGCGACACCCGCGAGGGGCTGTGGCACGGGGCCGGACGCCGGGCCCGCAGCATCGGTGCGGCCGTAGGCAAGCTGCCGTCGCTGAACTACTACAAGCTCATCACGGCGGCGACCGAAATCATGACGCAGCACCTCACGCGGCTGATGTGCCGGCTCTATGAGCCCGACATGCTCTTCGAACTGCCGGCCGACCGTTTCGGCCTGTTCGAGTTCTACCGTGCGCGGGAGATTGTCGAGGCGGGCGCCGAGGCGGCGTGCCGGGTGCTGGACCGCTGGGAGGCGGGTGCCGACGCCCGGGGCGACGAGGACTCCGTGCAGCGTGACGAGGGGCTAAGATTGTGAGCCGCCGGCTGCTTCGGCACGGTATTTGCGACCACCGGATACAGCGGGCGGTACGTATTGGATGCAAAAGAAAAAGCGACGGTCCGCAATCGAAGAATTCCGTAAATTCGGTGACGCAACTTTACACTTTTCTTGGGCCGTCGCAAGGTCGTCCGGGCATCCGGATATTCGGCGTGAGCGGCCGGATTCCGTACGACTCACAAAGATAACGAAAGTTCCCATACTTGGGGCCTCTTTCTCCGGAAAAGGGCCGGGAGTGTCCAAAAGGCCGAGAGGTCGGACCTTTCGCACCATCGGTCTCCGTCTGCGGAGCCGCGACGCGGGCGTCCTGCCGCGGACGAGCATCGTGCGGCCTGCCGCGGCCGGGAAGAGGGGAAACAAAGGGAGCGGAGCTCCGGAGACCGTTGTGGTTTCCGAAGCTCCGCTCTCTGTTTGTCTGCCTGCCGGGCCCTATTTCTTGCGGCTGCGCGGTGCAAACTCGGCCGTCTTGCGGTGGCTGTCCCGGCCGATGGGGATGCCGATGCCGGCCGTGACGTGGGCCGTGCTCTGCCGGACGGGAATCCACTGCGGCGTATGGCGCGAGGTGAGCAGGTCGGTGGCGATGAAGAAGTGCAGCCACCGCGGGTGGATGCTCAGACCCAGCCCCACGGCGCCGCTGCGGTTGTCGAGCGCCGAGTAGCTGCCCGTGAAGGTGAGCCATCGCGTGGGCTGGATGTTGACCGAGGCGGTGATGTTGTGCACCGTCGAGTAGTTCAGGAAGCGGAGCGTGTAGAGCAGTCCGATGCCGATACGACGCTTCCAGAGCTTGTACTCCAGTGCGGCGTTGACCGAGGCGCGCAGCATCCGCGTAGGTGCGGAGCTCTCCACGGGGGTGAATCGCAGCAGCTCGAGGTCGAAGTCCGGGGCGGGGGTGCCGTTGTCGGGAACGTCGACGCCCGTGAACTCGGTCTCGCGCGAGGAGACGCCCGTGACGCTCTTCCGGTCGCTCCAGCTGATGAAGCCCAGGTCGGTAACCGCCAGCGAGGCCTGCAGCTGGGGCAGGATGTCGTACGTGGCGCCCAGGTCGACGGCAAGTCCGTAGCCCGAGGGCCCCTTGGGGCTCGTCTCGAGGTCGCCCAGTCCGAAGAGTCCGCTCTCGGGGGCGGGGTTGGCCTTCGTGCCGTCGGCCGTGATGTCGATGGTGCCGTGGGTGGCGACGGCCCAGCGGTCGTTCTGCAGCGTGACGTCGAAGCGGTCGTAGTCCATCTGCATGCGGGCAAGTCCGACCAGCAGCTTGCCGCGGAAACCGATGTAGAGACGGTCGTCGAGCAGCGGCATCGAGTAGTTGAAGCCCGCCTCGAGGTAGCTCTCGGCCATCAGTCCGATGTCGCTGATGTGCCCCTCCTCGCCGCGTTTGAGAAACTCGAAGAGCGAGCGGGGCAGGGTGGTCTCCTCGGAGGTGCGCAGCGCGAGGTCGAACGACCAGAAGTTCTTGTGGTTGGCGGTGAACATGCCGATGCCGAAGAGGTTGATGCGGGTTTCGGCACCGATTCGGTTTTGTGCGCTCAGGCCGCTCAGCGCCACGTCGGCCGGCACGGAGCTGTCGAGCAGCGTGACGAGCCGCCCGTTGCGCGGGTAGAGTATGTTGTCGAGGGCGACGTTGCCGTTGATTCCGACCTCCATGCCGCCGATTCCGGGCAGGTTGACGTAGCCGCGCTGCGGGGCGAAGGCGGGGTTGAGCTGCGAACGGTAGGTCGACCCCTCCATGAAGTACAAGGTGGGATTCTGGGCGGCAAGTCCGGTTGCGAGGAGCAGCGCCGCCAGCAAAAGGGTTGCTTTTTTCATTGCGGGAGTCGGTTTAGAGGTCGAACTTCAGTGCGCCGTGCTTGACCAGATGGAGGCTGATGTCCACCTGCGTCGGGTTGCCCTCCTGGGCGTCGGGGCCGAAGCCCTTGCCCGGGTAGTAGCGCTCCACAACCATGGGGATGTCGAGGTCGATGCCGCGGACAATCGTGCGGATGTCGTCGGCGAAGAGGCGCGTGGCGGGGAGCTCGTTCGTGGCGCAGTTGGCCTCGATGGTCGAGGTGAAGGTCACCGCAGTGGGGCGGAAGAGGGGCGAGATGCTCAGCGTGACGGGGAGCCGGTTGTCAATCGTTCCGCGGAGGTGGAGCGTATTGGTCGGGTTGGCCGTCTCGCGGGGGTCGAGGTTGTCGGCCAGCATGTCGACCACCTCGTCGCTGATGTCGATGCGGTCGACGCGGTAGCTCAGATTCTCCATGTTGACGTCGAGCCCCGTCAGATACCCCGTCGCCAGCGCCTTGACCTTGACGCCGAGCCGTTCGCGCATCGTGGGGTCGTCGGTGTAGGCGGTGACGAATGCACTCTTGAATTCATCGCGCGATACGCCCGGCAGCAGCTCCACGAAGGAGTCGTAGTACTTCTGCTGCTGCAGCGTGGCCACGGCGTCGAGCTTCGCGGCGTCGGTGGTCATCTGCGCGAGCAGCTCCGGCAGCACTTCGTCGTCGACGTAGGCCGCATCGTGGAGCAGCCGCTGCACGTCGGCATAATAGCCGTTCGCATCCTCATCGGGCAGTCGGGTCGGAAGCCAGATGTCGGCCTCCTCGAAAATCCGGTCGATGCGTGTACCGTCGTTGTTGTTGATGTCGTCCATCGTGATGCGGACCCTGGCCAGCGGCGCCTCGAAGGTCGATGTCTCGTCGCCGATGGTGATGTTGTCGGCGTCGACGTTTCGCAGGTCGTAGTCGTTGTCGACGCAGGCCGTCGCAAGAAGGACGAAAAGCATGAAAATAGAGAGTTTCTTCATAACCTTTCTTAAAATGTCGCACAAAAATAGCACAAGGGGAAAAACAAACAATAAAAAGGAGGTTTTTATCAATTTAAATTTCGTGATATATTTGTTACATTTGCACCACGTATGAGTGAAACGGTCCGCGATTCGCTGAAGGAGCAGGTCTCCCGGCTCCCCCTCTCGCCCGGCGTCTACCAGTTCGTGGACCGGACGGGGACCATCATCTATGTGGGTAAGGCCAAGAGCCTGCGCAAGCGGGTCTCCTCCTACTTCGTACAGAGCCGTGAGCACAGCGCCAAGGTGCGTGTGATGGTGAAGCAGATTGTCGAAATCCGCCACATCGTCGTGGGGAGCGAGACCGACGCCCTGCTGCTCGAAAACTCGCTCATCAAGACGCTCCAGCCCCGCTACAACATCCTGCTCAAGGACGACAAGACCTATCCGTGGATTGTCGTGCGGCGCGAGCCCTTCCCCCGCGTGCAGTCGACGCGTACGCTCGTGCGCGACGGTTCGCAGTACTTCGGCCCCTACGGCTCGGTGATGATGCAGCACAGCGTGCTGGACTTCATCCGCGAGGTGGTGCCGCTGCGCACCTGCAAGCTCAACCTCTCGCCCGAGGCCATCGCCCGGGGACGCTATACGGTCTGCCTGCAGTACCATCTGGGCAACTGCAAGGGACCCTGCATCGGAGCCCAGAGCGAGGAGGAGTACGACCGGCTGGTCGACATGGTTGTCTCGGTGCTCAAGGGCGACCTGCGCCCCGTGCGCACCTACCTCGAGGGGGAGATGCAGCGGGCGGCCGAGGCGCTCCGCTTCGAGGTGGCGCAGCGCTACAAGCAGCGCCTCGATGCGCTGGACAACTACGCCGGGCGGTCGGTGATTGTCAGCGCGCGGATTCGCGACGTCGACGTCTTCTCGCTGCTGCCCGACGACGATGTGGCCTACTGCAACTTCGTGCGCATCCGCCACGGCTCCATCATCGGCGTCTCGACCGTGCGTCTGACAACGGGTGTCGGCGCTGACGAGCGCGACATGCTGACGCTGGCCATCCAGCACATCGTCGAGCAGATTGGCGGCGGCGAGCTGGCGCGCGAGGTGATTGTCCCCTTCCTCCCCTCGACGACGCTGTTCTTCGACGGGGTGACCTTCACGGTTCCCAAGCGCGGCGAGAAGCTCGAACTGCTCGAATTCTCGCAGAAGAGCGCCCGCATCTACCGGGCCGAGCAGCTCAAGAACCTCGAAATCAAGAATCCTGAACGCCATACCGAACGTCTGATGAACGCCCTGCAGAAGGAGCTGCACCTCGACCGCCAGCCGCGCCACATCGAGTGCTTCGACAACTCCAACCTTCAGGGCTCCAACCCCGTGGCCTCGTGTGTCGTCTTCCGCGACGGCAAGCCCTCGCGGAAGGAGTACCGCCACTTCAACATCAAGACGGTGGAGGGGCCCGACGACTATGCCTCGATGCGCGAGGTGGTCTACCGCCGCTACAGCCGCCTGCAGGCCGAGGGGGCCGAGCTCCCCGACCTGATTATCGCCGATGGCGGCAAGGGGCAGATGGGCATCATCCACGAGGTGCTGGAGGCGCTGGGGCTCGACATCCCGATTGCCGGTCTGGCTAAGGACGACCGCCACCGCACGGCCGAACTCTACTGCGGCTATCCGCCGCTGCTGGTCGGACTGCGCCCTACCTCGCCGCTGTTCCACTTCCTGGCGAGCATCCAGGACGAGGTGCACCGCTTCGCCATCACGTTCCATCGCCAGAAACGCAGCAAGGCATTCATCCACAGCGAGCTGGAACAAATCGAAGGGGTGGGGGCCAAGACCGTCTCAACGCTGTTGGCCCACTTCCGCTCGGTGGCCAAGGTCCGCGCGGCCAACATCGGCGAGCTGTCGGCGCTGGTGGGCAGCGCCCGGGCGCAGCGAATCTACTCCTTCTTCCATCCCGAGCAGTGACGCCTGTCGGTCAGTAGGGGCGGATGGAGGAGCGGAATCAACCGCTTTTTGTCGCTGACACCGAATAAATTCGGACCAAAGTTTTTGAATTGGTGAATTTTTTATACCTTTGCTGTCCCGATTCGCTCGACCGTGAGAGAGTCTGCCCGGATGGCGGAATCGGTAGACGCGTTGGTCTCAAACACCAATGACAGCAATGTCGTGCCGGTTCGACCCCGGCTCCGGGTACCAGGAAAATCGCTTAATCTGCTGATACATACGGATTAAGCGATTTTTATTTTCTGGATTTTCCCCACATTTTCCCCACACGTGCTGAAATGTTCGTTAAATCTAGTTTTGATAGTTGATAATATGGAATAATAGTTGGCTTAATCTATTCTATGCTTTCACATGAATTTTGATAATTTTATATTGTCAAATTTGAAGTCTCCAAAATCATATTTATCCTCATTGTTATCAGGGAGCATGAAGATTTCTCGTCCTGGGAGAATATTCAAAATCTGTTCATCTGATAATGTACGAAACTGAGTGCGAATACGCTTAAAGAAACTCACCTCTGAATATTCAATATTCTTGTCTGCTTCAATGATAGATATTGCTAATCTAATTATTTCTAATTTCTCATTTTCTGATAATGTATCGTTGGCAAGCTCGTCTATATATGCCATTAAGAAATGCGCCCCACTTCTATTTATGGCGTTAATATAAATATTGAGAGTTTGCTCAATATCTATATCGGCAAATAAGTCAGGGTGAGCAGCAACATATTCTTTTATTAATTCTATTTCTTCTGTGGCGATATCTCCATCGCATGCCATGCAGCAAAAAGCTGTTTTCAAATATAATTCATTCGTTTTCATATGTGCTAAAATCCAATTTTTCTTCTTGCAGTTGGTTCAGAATTTGAGTCCTCAAATTTAGCCTTGATAGCTTCATAGCTTTTAATTGTCTCCAAAGATACACTTGGTTTTGTTATTTTAATGGCATTTTCCAAGACTTCTAATGATATGCGGTTTAGCTTATTCCTAAAAACGAATCGAGCGGCAGTATCAACGATTAATTTTATATCGGCCGATATATAATTATCTGTTAATTTGGCCAATTTGTCATAGTCAATGCCAAGGTCTACTTTTCGCCTTTTTAGATGAATTCTAAATAAAGCTTTGCGAGTCTCAAAGTCTGGTAGTGGAATGTAATATTTAAATTCCAACCGACCAGCTCTTAATGCAGCGTCATCTATTTCGTTTGGCTTATTGGTTGCTCCAATAACAATTACACCATCTATTCCACAGTTGTTAAGTTGTGTTAGAAATTCATTAACCTCTCCCGACATACTTGCATTGTCCTGTTTGCTACGACTTTGTAACATTGCATCAATTTCGTCAAAGAACAATATTGTTGGGGCATTTTTTCTAGCCTCTGCGAATACCGCCGCAATCTTGTCTTGACCTCCATGGATATATGGAGAGGCTATATCTGAGCATCGTATGTACATATAATTACAACCGACCTCTTCTGCAAATTTTTCGGCAAAATATGTTTTTCCACATCCGGGAGGACCGTAGAAAAGTAATCCATTTGGCAAAGCCAGCCCCAATTCCTTCGCTTGCTCGGGATTTTTCAGCAAATCAATCACATCTGAACGTAATTGTTCCTTGAGCATCTCCATGCCAGCAACATCCGCAAAACCATTTCCGGAGCGAGTCGATGATTTTGACAATTGCCTACTTTGTGTCGGTGAACTATGGCTAGAGTTACGACAAATTTTTATTTCGCCTGTTAAAGCCTTAATGAATTCTTCTGCATTCTTGAATCGGTCATCGATATTTTCAGCAAGAGCCTTATTTATGACCTCAACTATCGGGCTCCACAAATTGGTATCACTAAATTCTGGTACTTTAAGCGGTTTGCGCCGCTCGTTTAGGATGGCATCAATTAGGTTGTTACAATCTTGCTGAAACGGAGATAAATCTATAAAATGCGGTGGCAATCCAAACAATATATGGTATAATAGCACCCCAACTGAGTACAAATCGCTTTGTGCTGTAAAAACACCATTAAATGTTTCTGGAGCCATGTAAAATGGATTAAGTCCTTCCGTTAAAAAATCACGTTGACTTTGCTGGAGATATCTTGCATACCCAAAATCAATAATTTTGGGTGTGGGTATACTCTTTGATAGGTCCAGCATTATATTCTGAATGGTTAATTCATTGTGCATAATAGGTTGAGGCTTCGTGTGAAGATACCGAACTCCTTCCAATATGCCTAATGTAATTTGCCTGGCGTCATACAACGAGCATTGTCTCTCACGATTCACCTTTTCAGCAAGAGTTTCACCTACAATATAGTCATATACTGCATATGCTTTCTTGCACCCATTACATATTAACTCTCCATCATCATGAAGAGTTAATATGTTGGGATGATGTACATTTTTGACTATAGACAACTCCAAAATCTCCCCTCCTTCATCGAATTGTGTGCGATGGAGTTTCGAGTAATCAAATAATTTTAGGAAAAAGTTTTTCCCTGTCTCATCTTTTACCCTGTATGTTTCGGCGTATTTACTGTCCTTTACATGAAAGGTTACTATGTAGTTGCCTATGCGTTGTTTCTTGCTAAATGTAGGCATATTATAATGAACCTATGGTTGGCTTTTCGTTTTCCGGTATATCGAGAAGATCTATTACCGCCCGGACAATGGGTAACAGTTCTTCTGCGGTTGGGTTGTTTTGTATAATTTGCAGACCTTTGTTTAAAAGCGACCTCGCCTGCATGGGATCCTTCCATTTCAATGTTCCAAACGATTGAGAGTGATGATGGATAAATCCGATAATTTGATAGATATATGTCACTGCAAAAAACTGCTCGTGAATCCGCTTCAGAACAATTCTACCGTATTGTACGTCCTTTCTGGTTATGGCCTCATCGGCTTGTTTGCGTAAGCTCTCGATGGCCTCATCGTGTTTGTTGCCTAAATCATTGTTCGCCTTTTCAAGCCTATCAAATTCTTCTCGTATTTCCGTTTCCAAAGTATCCCATTCGTGATTTTTCTCGACACGTTCCAGTGCAATAAATGCACGTCTCAAATCTGCGAGCAAGTGCATCTTCCCGTCCTCGCTGTTTTTTTCATTGTCAAAACGCTTGTAAACATCCGTAATAATAGCATCTGCATCGTTAATTTCCGCATCACTAATACCTGATTGTTCTTTAAATCGGTTCAGTTGAGCCATGGCCTCATTTAAGCGTTGGGTTAATTCTTGAATATGAACGCCATCGCGCTGACCAATTTCAATCTCTTTTTCAATAGTTTCACCAATGACAGGGAATGTTGCCTCCAATCGCATCATTTGCGATCTGTCGACTTTGATAATGATATCAATATCGCTATTCATTGGTATAAGCGCAGGAACATCATCTCCGTTGATCTCCACGTTGCAGACATGATCATTATGTATGGCGCTTGTCCCTTCCGCATTAAATTCACCCAAATAGATAGGAATGATTAATCTGTCGGCTGCCATACCCGGACGAATTTGTTTAGGCGTTTTGAGCCCATTTTTAACCCCAACGGCAGGTATCTGTTGATTTTTCTCCAGTCCAGTTAATGGCATGAACACGTCTTTGTCAATTATTTCGTCATGTACTTCAATGCCAATATTATATGGAAGAACTGCATTGCCTATTTTCGTTCCCTGTACGATTGTGATCTCATTGGGGAAACACGGAATAATATTGCCGCTATTATCATACGCAACAATAGCAAATGTGTTAGCTTTCCCTTCTATGAGTTGGCATTCTATGACATCTCCAATTTCATTAATTTCGACTTTGCCGCTTGACCATGCTTTATCCCCTCGGATCAATTCAATATATAATTGAGAAGGTAGAGGCATTGACGAATCTTTTGACGAGGCCTTGACCGTTACAAATTCGAGTGTCTCCACCGTATTTGATTCGTATTGCACCTCAAGAGCAATGAACCCTGATTTAGATTCAGTCGTGGCCTCGCAGTCAATACCAGAAGCATATAATGCAGCACCTCGAGCGACCGCAGTCATCGGATCAATGCTTGTATCCACATTCGGAGTTATCTGCTCACGAAGCATCTGTCTGAGTACGGGTGAGTATGTAGGACCACCAACAAGAATAAGGGTATCCAATTTACCAGCAAGATTATTTCTGCTGATAAGTTGTTTGCATATGTCTATGGCTTTCTGGAAAATAGGAGCAACTACCGGCTTAAGTTGTTCCTCCGTGATGATCATATCCAGTTCCAATTCATTCCCTTCATCGTCATCGCCGAATTCATCTAATTGTGATGTGATGTCACATTTAGGCTTAAATGATAGTTGATTTTTTGCCTGTTCAGCGTAGAATTTCATGGCATCTCGCAGAATCTCTCGTTTGGAATCGTCTGCAAGAATGCAGTCAATCGAAAAATGTTCTTTCAAGTATGGAATAATAATTCCATCAACAATCGCATAGTCTAGATTCTTTCCGCCCAGATAATTGTCACCTTCAGTGTCAACGACTTGCATGATGCCCTCCTCAACCTTTAATAGGGCAGCGTCAAAAGTTCCGCCACCAAAGTCGAATACCATCCAATAGCCGTCTTTTTTGGTTGTACTAAGCCCGTATGCCATAGAGGCAGCAATAGGCTCCTGCAGGAGTTCGCAATGTGTAATACCCGCCAATGTTGCAGCTCGTTTTGTTGCTGCAATCTGGTCTGTTTTGAATTTCGCAGGGATAGTTATGACGGCCGATGTTATACTTTCTTCTGTGATGAAAGAGCGCAACGTTTTAAGCACCTCGGCCGAAAGCTCCTCCGAAGAAAAACCGCGCCCCATATACGAACTCATATATTGGGTGGAAGAACCCATTGTTCGCTTAAACTCAATGTATACATTTTCTTCACCTCTAGACCATTTTTTTGTGGCTTTAGACTTATCTTGGCGTAAATCGTTATATGCACTATCTCCGACTCGGATAATTCTTTTTTTAGTATAAGAAACACATGAAGGAAGAGTGTCTTTTAATGTGTCTGTTTTTCTAATGACAGGTTCTCCATTTTCTATTTTACAGATTGCAGAATTGGTTGTTCCCAAATCAATTCCATATCGCATTTTAACTTGTACCATATTCTTAATGTATTAAATGTTTTGACTAACTGTTACTTGCGCAGCTTGAATCATTTGGCCTTTAAAATTAATCTGAGGTTTAATGATCGCTGTTATTATTTGAGTTCCATTTTCAAGATTCTCATCTTCAGTAAAGTTTGCTATTACCCTCATGCCTTCGTGATACGGTTTTCCCAACATGTCAACTAATTCATAACCGTTGGCAAGCAGATTGTCTTTCATCTGATTGATCGCCTTTGATAATTGTTTGTGGCCTCTTACATTCTTGTCCATTTTATAAAGTGTCATTTCCATGAAAGTGATTCTGTCCGCCAAGGCTTTTATTAGTTGCACCTCTGCATCTGAAGATTCATTGCTCCCTGATGCCTTGCCAACCGTGGATGCTATTTTCTGCAATTCGCCAATCTCAATAGCCAATTGTCCTACAATCTTCCCATTCAACTCTTCTGCGGCTTTTTTCAGGGATTCTATCTTGTTATCTCCTTTGCGATGGAGGAAAATACATATGATAATTGAACCAACAAATGCGAGACACAACACAACAATGCCCCATATTGTTTTGCTCTGGAGATTATTTGCTAATCCTATTGTTTGTTCAGCTTGGTTCTTTACTTGAACTCGGGTATTTCCAATTGATGCATTCAAGCTGTCGTTAACACCAGTCAATCTAGTGTCAACTTGTTGGACATCTTCTTTTATGCTATCAATCGTTTCTGCCTGTTTTAGAATATCCTTGTGCAATTTAGATTGTTCGACCTGTAATTCCATAATAGCCCCTTTCAATGCGACCAATTGAATACTGTCTGCTTGTTGCTGCAAAACGACACGCTGTTTTAACTCAACAAGAGCAAGACTATCTGTGTTGGCAAAAACAACAGTGGAGGCCATGAGAGCCAAAGAACTTAATAAACTAATTTTTTTCATTATTGTATATCTTTAT
>OJOA01001118.1_pt1 | contig 14475 bp, 13 predicted proteins | sample 1597991 | NCBI WGS metagenome assembly OJOA01 (sample SAMN01915207, study PRJEB22387) | human gut metagenome | isolation source: stool | host: Homo sapiens | place: USA | reverse complement strand
CGTATTCCGCTTCCTCGCCCATGGAGACCCACGGGTCGGTGAAGACGCAATCGGCTCCGGCAACAGCCTCATTCGGATCAGTAGTGACGAGGATGGAGCCGCCGGTCTCAGAGGCAATCGCTTCGGCATCGGCAACGATCTGCGGATCCGGCAGGTATCCGTACGGTCCTGCCACACGCACGTTCATGCCCGCCACAGCGCCGCCGAGCAGGTAGGAGTTGGACATGTTGTTGGCCGCGTCGCCAAGATAGGCGATGGTCTGGTTCTTGAGGTTGTCTACACCGCCGCGATGTTCCGCGATGGTCTGGAAGTCAGCAAGAATCTGGCACGGATGGAATTCGTCGGTCAGTGCGTTCACCACCGGATGGGTGGAGTACTTGGCCATTTCCTCAACACGGTCCTGACCAAAGGTGCGCCACACCACGCCGTAGGCCATACGGTCAAGCACGCGAGCCGTGTCGGCCACCGGTTCGCCACGGCCCAGCTGGGAGCCGGACTTGTCAATGACCAGCGGATAGCCACCGAGTTCGGCCACGCCAATGGAGAAGCTGGAGCGGGTACGGGTACTGGGCTTGTCGAAAATCACGGCGATGCCCTGCGGGCCAGCGAACGGCTGGTGATAGAAACGGTTCTTGTGGAACTTGATGGCCAGTTCCAGCACCTGCTTCTGTTCTTCGTGGTTCAGATCGTCATCGCGCAGCATATGGCGCAGTTCAGGGGTTGCCATTGGTATAGAGGCTCCTTTCAAATTCTTCGGGTTCGTCCGAGATCAGTCGTTAGGCAGGTCGGACGGAATCTTGGCGAGGATGGACACCGCTTGATCGACGTCCTGAGCAGTGATGACCAGCGGCGGGGCGAGACGCAACGCATTCGGAGCAACCGCATTGACGATGAGACCGTGTTCCAAAGCCCAGTTCATGGCCGCATGCGAGCAGGGGTGGGCAAGTTCGATGGCGTCGAGCAGGCCACGGCCACGCACGGAGACGAACAGCGGATTGCCGCAGGAGGCGATACCGTCGCGCAGCTGCTTGCCGCGTTCTTCGGCGTTGTCCACGAGGTTGTCCTCTTCGATGACTCCCAGCGTTGCCAATGCCGCCGAAGCGCCCAATGGATTGCCTGCGAAAGTGGAGCCGTGGGAACCCGGGGTGAACAGCGCGGACAGTTCGGCGCCGAAGGAAATCATGCCGCCCATCGGGAAACCACCGCCAACGCCCTTGGCGAAAGTGACGATGTCCGGGGTCACACCGCCGGAAAGATCCTCACGCTGGAAGGCGAACCATGCTCCGGTGCGTCCGATGCCGGTCTGCACTTCGTCGATGATGAGGAGCGCCTTATGCTCGTCACATAGTTTGCGGGCGGCCTTCACATAGTCCGCTCCGAGCGGCATCACACCGGCCTCGCCCTGGATAAGCTCCATGATGACGGCCGCAACCGGCCCTTTGCCGTACTTGCCTTGGCCGGTTTCGGCGAAAGCGTCGTGCAAGGCTTCGACGTTGCCGGCTTCGACGAATTCGATGTTCGGTACCAGCGGCTCAAATTTCTCACGGATGGCGGGCTTCCACGTTGCGGACAGCGCGCCCATGGTGCGGCCGTGGAAGCCGTGGGTCATGGAGATGATGCGTGCCGGTTTGCCGCCGATCTCAGGCAACGCGCCCGGCAGGGTGCGCCCGTAGAGCTTGGCGAGCTTCAGCGCCGCCTCGTTACCTTCCGCGCCGGAATTGCCGAAGTAGACGCGGGAACCTTCCGGAGCGCCCGCGAGCTTGACGAGTTTGGCGGCGAGCTTGATCTGCGGTTCGGTGGCGAAGTAGTTGCTCACATGCGCGGCCTTGGCGGCCTGTTCGCTGACGGCCTTCACCCACTTCGGATGGGCGTATCCGAGCGCGTTGACGGCGATGCCTGCAAGGAAATCGAGATATTCATTGCCGTCGACATCCCAGATGTGGGCGCCCTCACCGTGGTCCATCACGCGCAGGGGCGTGCCAAACACGTTCATATGCACCTGGGAGTACTCTCCCAGCCACTTGGCATCTTCAGTGCCGAGTGTTTCCAGTTGTTCAGTTGCCATAGGAACTCCTCATTTCAATACCGTCCTCGGGCACGACCATGGTGCCGATGCCGTCGGTGGTGAAGATCTCGTTCAGGATGGAATGCGGTTTGCGACCGTCGATAATATGGGCCCGCGGAACGCCTCCGTCGATGGCGCGCACGCAGGCTTCCATCTTCGGACGCATGCCGCTTTCCAGGTCGGGGAGCATATCGCGCAGATTCTCCACGCCGATGCGGCCAATCAGGGAGTCACGGTCCGGCCAATCGGCATACAGACCGTCGACGTCGGTCAACACGACCAGCTTGCTGGCTCCAAGGGCCGCGGCAAGGGCGGCCGCGGCGGAGTCGGCGTTCACGTTGAGCACTTCGGTGGCATCGTCTTCATTCGGAGCCACGGAGGAAACCACCGGAATACGTCCGGCGTTGATTAGATCCTCCACGGCGGACGCGTCGACGCTCACCACGTCGCCGACCAAGCCGATATCGGTGGGCTTGCCGTCAATGACCGGTTTGCGCTGCATGGCCGAGAACAGGGCGCCGTCCTCGCCGGACAGGCCGACCGCGAATGGACCGTGCGCGTTGATCAGGCCAACGAGTTCACGGGACACCTTGCCGGTCAGCACCATGCGGACCACATCCATGGCTTCCGGAGTGGTGACACGCAATCCGCCCTTGAATTCGGACTTGATACCCAGGGCCTTAAGCATTTGGGATATCTGCGGACCGCCACCGTGCACCACGACCGGGTGCAGTCCCACCTGGCGCAGGAACACCATGTCTTCGGCGAAGCAGGCTTTCAGATGATCGTCGATCATCGCGTTGCCGCCATATTTGATGACGATGCGTTGTCCGGCGAATTCCTCCAACCACGGCAGCGCTTCGATAAGCACTTCCGCCTTCTGGTCGGCGCGCAGGTCGGTGTGCACGTCGAAGTGGAATCCAGGTCCTTTGAGTTCTTTGGCCATTCCTGTTCGATCAGCTTTCGTAGTCAGCGTTGATGTGTACGTATTCGTGGGTCAGATCGTCGGTCCAGACGGTCGCTTCCGCTTCTCCGGCGTTCAGGTCGATGTCGATGTGCACCTCGCGTGGGGTCATGTCCACTTCGGAGCGGTCGCGTCCGGCTCCGCCGTTTTCGCAGATGCGTACGCCGTTGACGTCCACCGTGACCTTTTCGGAATCGTATGGTGCGACGTCGGACGGCACGGTGCCAAGGGAGCTGACGATACGGCCCCAGTTCGGATCGTTGCCGGAGATGGCGCATTTGAGCAGATTGGACGCTGCGACCGCGCGGCCGCATGCCAGAGCGGCTTCTTCGGTGGTCGCGCCGGTAACTTTGACACGGATGTCATGGCTTGCGCCTTCGCCGTCGCCGATGATCTGGCGAGCGAGCGAGGCGGTGGCCTTGGCCACGAGCTCGTTGAACTCGTCCGGTTCCGGTTCGATGCCGGACGCGCCGGAAGCCAGCAGCAGCACGGTGTCGTTGGTGGACATGCAGCCGTCCACGTCGATGCGGTTGAACGACATTTCGACTCCGACGTTCAAGGCGGCTTGAAGCTGTCCGGCGGTCACGACGGCATCGGTGGTGATGACGCACAGCATGGTGGCCAGCTGCGGGGCGATCATGCCGGAACCCTTGACCATGCCACCGATACGGAAGCCGTTGGAACCTTCCAGCTCGACGGTTTTCGGCTTGGTGTCGGTGGTCATGATGGCGTGCGACGCATCGGCTCCGGCTTCGGCGGTATCGGCAAGGGTTTCAAATGCCTTGTCCGCGCCGGACAGCACGTTGTCGAGCGGCAGCAATTCGCCGATGAGACCAGTGGAACATACGGCCACGTCTTCGGCTTTGGCGCCGATGAGGCTGGCGACCTTTTCAGCGGTGGCCTTGGACTGCTCGTATCCTGGCTTGCCGGTGCATGCGTTGGCGCCGCCGGAGTTCAGAATCACGGCCTTCACATGGCCGTCGGATACGATGTTCCTCGACCACTGCACAGGAGCCGCGCAGAAACGGTTCGAGGTGAACACGCCGGCAGCGGCGTCAAGCGGTCCATTGTTGACCACGAGAGCCAGATCCTTCTTGCCTTCGACCGCGGAAATGCCAGCTGCCACGCCAGCTGCGGAAAAACCTTGTGCGAACGTTACGCTCACGGTGCCACTCCAATCTTCGTCAATCCTGCATCCTCAGGAAGTCCCAATGCCACATTCAGCGACTGCACGGCCTGTCCGGCGGTTCCTCGGTTGAGGTTGTCGATGGCCGCGAATGCCAGCAGGCGGCCGGCATGATGGTCGACGACCACTTGAATGTGGGCCGCGTTAGAACCGATGATGTTGGCGGTGGCCGGCATTACGCCTTCAGGCAGCACCACCATGAAATCCTGGCCTTCGTATGCGTCCAGCCAGACCTGGCGGATCTCGGCATCCGTCATGCCAAGCGCTTTGTCGGTGAGTTTGGCGGAAACGGTGGCGAGAATGCCACGCGCCATCGGCGCGAGAATCGGCGTGAAGGCGAGGGTGTAATCGTCCGCCTCCGCAGCACTCTTGCCGGCCGCGTGCGCGAAGTTCTGCAGGATCTCCGGAATGTGGCGGTGCGTACCGCCTACCGAATACGGCAGTGCGGAGCCGAACGCCTCAGCCGCAAGCAGATTGGTGCGCTTGAGGTTCTTGCCGGCGCCGGAATAACCGACCACCAAATCAGCCACAATGTCTTTCGGTTCGACAAGACCCTGCGCAATGCCCGGTTGCAAAGCCAGCGTGGTCGCAGTGACGTTGCAGCCCGGTCCCGCAATGCGCTTGGCGCCGGGAAGCGCTTCACGCTGACGGCTGTAGGAGCCGTCAGCCGCGACGCCGGTGATGAGTTCCGGCATGCCGTAGGTCCAATGCTGGTAGAAGTCACCGCCGTAGAACGCGTCCCACGCGCTCTTCTCCTCAAGGCGGTGATCGGCACCCAGATCCACCACCACTGCGTTCGGATCAAGCTGGGAAGCCAGCGCTCCAGAAGCGCCGTGCGGCAATGCCAGGATGATCACGTCATGGCCGTTGAGCACTTCCGGCGTGGTGTCCTCGACCACGAGGTCCGCCAACTGCGGAATGTGCGGCATATGCTTGCCAAGCTTGTCCCCCACCGAAGAATGTCCGGCGACGCAGGTCACTTCGAAATTCGGGTGTGCCGCGAGTATGCGCAACGCCTCACCACCCGCGTATCCAGTCGCGCCAGCCACGGCTACCGTGTATTTGGCCATGTCACGTCTCTTTTCCTTGACTCGTTGAAACACATTCAGCATACACTTTATGCACTACATTGCATAATTATGCAGTTCAATCGTGTCGGATAGTGGTCACCGCCCATAACGGGACCGTTCAGACGAACATAAAAAGATTGGTTTCAGGCGGAAATCGAGCTGGAATCACCACTTTGTCCACTGCCACCGAACATGTACTGCATCATCTGGTTATACAAATCGGCTGTGGAAATGCCGTGAACCGTCATCCAAATCACCGCAATGGTGTACAGCACGTTGATAATCAGCGCTGCCACGCCAAGCGCGTAGCCTTTCATATGCAGTTTTTTGGTACGCCACATGGCGATGGCGCCCATCACCGCAGGGATGACCGGTACCGGCAGGAATAGTGCGAACACGAACGAGATGATCGCATAGCTATCCCAATGGCCGTACAGGGGGTTCTGGCTGGGATCATTCGGGTTGATGGGATATATGCCGGGCTGTTGGTATGGATTCGGCCCATACTGGTTTGGCCCGTATTGATTTGGTCCATACTGATAGCCATTGGGCTGGCCTGATTGCTGCCGTCCCGATGCATCATATGGATTCGCCGGATACCCGTTCTGCATATACGGATTCGTCTGCGGCCGCTGCGCCGTTTGTTGTGCATCGTCCGCCGGCTTGGGCTGTTCGGGAGCCCCATACATGTATGGATTGTAGTTCGCCGGATACTGGTTGGACATCGCGCCATATTCAGGCTGGTTGTACTGTCCGAATTCCGGCTGTGCCGACTGGTCCGACGACGAAGACGACGAAGACGACGAAACCGGAGCAGCCCCGGCCGCCTCCTGCCCTTCGTCGGGGTTGATCGGCTGGTTCTGCTCCGGTTCGTTCATGTCGTCCTCTTTATCTTTTTGGTTACTTCGATGGACTTGACGTGTCAGGCACGCAGTTGCGCGCCCAGCTTCGCGGCCGCATCCACGATGCGCTTGCGAATGGCTTCGCTGTCCTCGGAGGTCAGCGTCTTGTCCTCAGCGCGGAACGTGACGGCGTATGCGAGGGACTTCAATCCCTCACCCAGCTGGTCGCCGGTGTACACGTCGAACAGGTCGATGCTCTCCAAGCTGTTGCCGGCGGCTTCGACGATGGTCTTCTCGAGTTCGGCGGCGGTGACGTCCGTCGACACAGTGAAGGCCAGATCCTGCTTGACCGGCGGGAAGGTGGAAATCGGCTTGGCCTGCACCGGCTTGCCGCTCAAGGTGGCGAACAGCGCGGTCAGGTTCAGTTCGAACGCGGCGGAATGGGCCGGGAAGCCCAACGCCTCGTTGACATGCGGGTGAAGTTCGCCGACCATGCCGACGAACGTGTCACCTGCCATCACACGTGCCGCACGGCCCGGATGCCACTGCGCGGGTACGTCCTCAGCCTTCGGCTGGTCCAACGTGAGCTTTGCACCGATGCGGTCGGAAATACGCTGCACGGCTTCAACTGCGTCGGACCAGTCCACGGCACGGCGATCGCCCATCCAGCCGGAGTCGACGGCGTTGCCGGTCAGAATGCCGGCGACGTGCATCGGCTGGTCCGGCAGGCCTGCGTCAAGCGCGGCCAACTGCTCGTCGGTCGGCTTGACGGCACCCGGCAATGCCGGAATGGCCGGAGCGTTCGGATCCCACAGGTAGACGTGTCCGATTTCGTACAGCGACACGTTTTCCACGCCACGGCGCAGGTTACGCTGCACGGTCTGCGCGAGGGTCGGGATGATGTCGCGACGCAGGAACGGGCGATCGCCGGCCAGTGGGTTGGCAATTTCGACGCTGACCTTCTTGGTGGCGTCGGCGTCAAGTGCGAAGTTCTTGTAGTCTTCGTCGCCCACGAACGGATAGCTCAGGGTCTCCACCATGCCGTATTCGGCGAGTTCGTCGGCCACCTGGCGCTTGCGCAGCTGCTCGGCGGTCAGTCCGACCTTGCCTTCGACCGGTGCCGGCGGCACGGTGACCGGAATCTCATCGTAGCCGACCAGACGGGCCACTTCCTCCACCAGATCGCACGGTTCGTTGAGGTCCGGACGCCAGCTCGGCGGAGTCACGGAGAACTCACCGTTGCCACCGCCGGCCACAGTGCAGCCGATATCGGTGAGAATGTCGCTGATGGTGTTCACGTCAGTGTCCAGTCCCGCCACGCGGGCCACTTCGGACGCCTTGAACAGAATCGGACGACGATTGCAGACAGTGTTGTAATCAGTCGGGTGCTCGCTCGGCTCGCCGTTGCCATACTTGACCAGAAGCTCGGCGGCCATCTGGGCGGCAGCCGGCTGCAGCTGATCATCCACGCCACGCTCGAAACGACGGGACGCTTCGGACGGAATCTTGTGACGACGTGCAGAACGCGCGATCGACACCTGGTCGAAATGAGCGGATTCCAGCAGGATGTTCTTAGTTTCAGCAGTGACCTCGCCATACAGGCCGCCCATCACGCCGGCGATGCCAAGCACACGAGAGCCACGCTCGCCGTTCGGCGAGTCGGTGATCAGCAGGTCTTCGACGCTCAGGTCATGATCCTTGCCGTCCAATGTGGTGAGCTTCTCACCTTCGTTGGCGCGGCGCACGACGATCGGTCCTTCAATCTTGTCCAGATCGTAGGCATGCATCGGCTGGCCAAGATCAAGCATCACGTAATTGGTGACGTCCACCGCCAAAGAGATGGAGCGCATGCCTGCGCGGATTAGGCGGCGGCGCATCCAGTTCGGCGTGTGGCTTGCCGGGTCGAAACCACGCACGGCGCGCGCGTAGTAACGATCGCAGCCGACCACACCGTGAATCGGATTCTTGTCGTCGACGATCACTTCGATGTCGCTCTTGACACCTTCCGGCAGACCCTGAGTGACGGGCGCCTTCTTGCCGAGAGCGGTTGCCGGATCAGTGTAGACGGCGCCAGTGGAATGGTGGTATTCGCGGGCCACGCCACGGTAGGAGAACGCGTAGCCGCGATCCGGAGTGATGTTGATTTCCAGCAGCGGCTGGTCCAGGTGCAGCAGATGCATGGCGTCATCGCCCGGCTGGAGCTTTTCGTATTCCTCCGGGGTGAAGCCGTACTTGCGTAGCAGGATGATGCCGTCGTGGTTATCACCCAGACCAAGCTCGCGCTCGGAGGCGCACATGCCGTTGGAGATGTGGCCGTAGGTCTTGCGCGGTTCGATCTTGAAATCGCCTGGCAGCACGGCGCCCGGCAGGGTCACGACAACCTTCTCGCCGGCTGCCATGTTCGGAGCTCCGCAGATGATGCCGCGTGGCACCTTGTTGCCGTTTTCATCGGTCTCGTTGTATTCGTCGCCGACGTCCACATGACACCAGTTGATGATCTTGCCGTTCTTCTGCGGTTCCGGAGTGGCGTCGACCACATAGCCGACGACAATCGGGCCGGTGACCTGGGAGGTGTGGATCTCTTCCTCTTCGAGGCCGACCTTCACCAGATCCTTGGCAAGCTGTTCATACGTAAGGCCTTCCGGAACCTCGACATGGTCCTTGAGCCAATCAATGTCAACCATTGGCATGGGTCAATCACTCCCCCATCACAAACTGTTCGCTGAATCGCACGTCGCCTTCCACCAGGTCGTGCATGTCGTTGATGTCGTGGCGCAGCAGCAGGGTACGTTCCACGCCGACGCCGAAGGCGAAGCCGGTGTAGACCTCAGGATCGAGGCCCGCAGACTTCAGCACGTTCGGGTTGACCATGCCGCAGCCGCCCCATTCAAGCCAACCGGCGCCGCCCTTCTTATCGGGGAACCACAGGTCGAGCTCGGCGCTCGGCTCGGTGAACGGGAAGTAGCTCGGACGCAGACGGGTTTTGGCTTCCGGGCCGAACATGGCCACGGCAAGCTTGTCGAGCACGCCCTTCAAATCGGCCATGGTCAGATGCTTGTCCACGGCGAGGGCCTCCACCTGATGGAACACCGGGGTGTGGGTGGCGTCAAGTTCGTCGGTACGGAACACACGGCCCGGGCAGGCGATGTACAGCGGCACGCCACGGGTGATGAGTCCACGGACCTGATCGGACGAGGTCTGGGTGCGCAGCACCATGTTGGAGCCGACGAAGCCCGCGGCGTCCTTGGCCTGATTGCCCTTGACGTAGAAGGTGTCCTGCATCTGGCGGGCCGGATGGTCCGGACCGAAGTTCAGCGCGTCGAAGTCATACCATTCGGTTTCCACTTCCGGACCGTCGGAAATCTGCCAGCCCATGGAGATAAAGAAGTCCTCGACATCCTCCATCAGCTTCGGCAGCGGATGGCGGGCGCCAAGCGGCTTGCGGTTGACCGGCAAGGTCATATCCACGGTTTCGGCAGCAAGCTCGCGGGCCTCTTCTTCGGCCTTGACTTGCTTTTCCTTGGTGCCGAACGCACGACCGAAGTCGGCGCGAAGCTTGCCCATGAGCTTACCGGCGTCTTTCTTCTGGTCCTTCGGCAACGCGCCGATGGCCTTGCTGGCCTGCGTCATCGCGGATTCCGCTCCGGCGTACTGCGTCTTGATGGCTTTCAATTCCTCCATTGTGGAGGCGTTTTCGATTTTCGCGATGCCCTCGGCAACCGCATCGGTTACCGCTTGGGCGTCGAATACCGCACCCTCTGCCACGAGATACCTTTCTTATCAACCGTTTGTTTTACGCATAAAACGCGCAATTCCAACGTTTTTACGACTTCACATTCTTTCAACATGACTCGACATAGCCAAGCTCAGCAGCATCACCGCCGCACTGGTGCCGAGATTGAGCGATTCCGCCTTGCCGTAGATGGGAATCGACACGATTCTGTCGACGCGTTCCAACACATCCTGGGTCAGCCCGCGCGCCTCGTTGCCGAACAGCACCGTCTTGGCTTGCGCAAGTGATTGCGGTACGGCAAGCACGTCCGTAAGCGGTTCCGGCGGCCGTGCGTCGGTACCATACACGTCGGCGGCGTACACGGCGAGTCCACGTTCCGCACACCAATCGAAATACTCGTCCGTGCCCATGGAGACGACCGGCAGATGGAACAGCGAGCCGGCAGTGGAACGAATCACCTTCGGGTTGAAGATGTCCACGCAGTCGTCCACCAGCACCACGCCCGCGCAACCGGCCGCATCCGCGGAACGAATCACGGTGCCGGCGTTGCCCGGATCGCGCACCTGCCAGAACGCGGCGACCATCGTGCGTTCGTCGGAATCGCCATCAATGACGGCGGAATCGAGGAAAGCGCGCATGTCGGCGACGGCGAGCACTCCCTGCGCGTCGGAGCTCATGTGCTGCATGACGGCATGCGTCACCTTATGCACGTAAGCACCGGTCTGCATGGCCTTGCCGGCCATCTGCGCCACGGTAGGCGTGATGAAAGCCGCGTCCGGCTCGGCAGAGACGACCTCCACATACAGATCCTCGACGATGTCGGGATGCCAGGAGAGCAGTTCACGTACCGACTGCGGTCCTTCCACCATGAACCTGCCGGACCGCTTGCGGCCTTTCCTGTCGGCAAGTTCGGAGACCCTGCGGACGCGTTCGGCCCTTGGGTTTGCAATGACTTCGGATTTCATAGGCATACGCGTTAGCCTAACACCTTCGAAGCGGTTGGCGACGCGGCCATGTCATGTTTCGAGGCGTCCAGAAAACATCCAGCCACATCCCAGCGCGAACAAAGCGTCTTTCTGTTGTATGCCAGATACAACTTTTACCATCAGCATAAACGCCGATCGCGAGCGGCGCGGAACCATCAATCGCTCATATCTATCGAAACACATAAGGAAACAGCCATGTTCGTCGTCAAAAACGCATGGAAAAGCGTCACCCGCAACAAGGGACGCAATATGCTCATCATCGTCATCGTGACCATCATCGCCGCTGCCGCCACAATCGGCCTATCCATCCGGCAGGCGGCTGCCACCGCAAGAAGCAGCGGATTAGATAACACCACCGCCACCGCGCAGATCAGCCTTGATCGCGGCAAACTCATTTCCGAATCGCGCGAGCAGTCCAAGTCGGATTCCGATTCGTCCGGTTCGGATTCCTCCGGCTCGTCCGGCTCATCCAATATGAAGGATTCGTCTGATACCGCCGGTACGGATAACGGCAACCGTCAGGATGAACAGCCCGACGTCCCCGACGGACAAATGGGCGACGTCGCGGGCAGCAAAGACGGCGCGGGCATGGTCAGTGGCGATTTCTCCCTAATCGGCTTCTCCAGCGACGAGGCCATCGCCAACGCCTCCAATGGCAGCTTCACGATGGTGAAGGGCAAGGTGTTCGGCTATGACGCGAGCAGTGATGGCGATGCCATCATCTCCAAATCGCTCGCCGACCGTTCCTGACAATCCAATCGCACGTTTTTCCTGGAAAGGACCTCCCATGACAACGAATTCCGCGAATACCGCCAATACGGCAATCGCAAAAGAAGCCGTCGAGACCAACGGCGCACAATCGCAGCAGACCGACCCGCCTACGCTGCAGCTGGATAACGTTAGTTATGCCTACACCAAAGGCGGCAAACGCGTGCTGAAAAACATCAGCCATGATTTCCAAGCCGGCAAAGTGCATGCCATCACCGGACCGTCCGGAGCAGGCAAAACCACGCTGCTATCACTGATCTCGGGACTGGCGAATCCCACGGAAGGGATGGTGCTGGTCGACGGCACCGACCTGTCGGAACGAGACCGATACCGTTTTCGCAGCCATGATATCGGCGTGATCTTCCAAAGCTTCAACCTGCTGCCGAACCTTACGGTGGCGGAGAACATCATCCTGTCGATGGACGCGTCCGGCAAATCGTTCGACAAGCCGAAGAAAGCAATCGTCGAAGAATTGCTCGAACAGGTGCATCTGCCGAAGGAATACGCGAACGAGCGGATTCTGCACCTGTCCGGCGGCGAACAGCAGCGTGTGGCGATCGCCCGCGCGTTAAGCTATGGTCCTTCCATCATCGTCGCGGACGAGCCGACCGGCAATCTCGATCCGGCCACGCAGGACGACATCATGGGCATCTTCCGTATGTTGGCGCATGACGAGCACCGTTGCGTCATCATTGTGACGCACAGTCCGGAAGTGGCCAAGACGTCCGACGAAGTGTTCGAGCTGGCTCCCATCAGGCGTCGCAGATAAGCGTCGGCAGCTTCTCGAAAAGAAATACGGCATGCGTCCCCATGCAACGGACACGCATGCCGTATTTTTCCTGTTTCGGTTGGACGGTGGCGTTATGATTGGGCGCGTCGAAGTACAGGGGGTGCCGAATACGGCTGAGACGGGCGACCGCCCGGACCCTTGACCTGATCAAGGTAATGCTTGCGTAGGAACAGTACCGGCAAAACGCGTCGCGTCCCGTAGAGACGATCTCCGTTGTATTTCGGCTTGTGCACATACCCAATGGAAGTCGAGAAGGGACACCATGGCCAACGAAAAGCCATCGACGCAGACGCAGCCGCACGGCGATGCCGCAACCAGAAAGAAAACCGAAACGAGCGTGGCGGAAGCCGGTTCGTCAGCTGAAAAGAAGGTCACGCCGAAGAACGCCCTGCTGGGATTGCAGCATGTGCTCGTATCAAACGTGTGGCTTGATCCGGTGTTCGTGGCGGGCGCCATCGGTCTGCCGTTGGCATTGTCGTCGAACATGGTGAACGCCATTTTCGACTTCTCAATGTATGCATGTAACATCAAGACCCAGCGTGAGATCCAGATGATCACCGGAAGTTGGTCTGATCTGACAGAAGATTACTGGAAGATCATCAATGATGATGACGCTTATGTACAGCCTCACATCGCACCTTCCTTCACTACCGAAGAAGCAGACCGTGTGAAAGAACTGACAACGGATCTGGATACTTTCTTTACGCAGGAATATGATAAGTACATTACCGGCAAGGAATCTATCGACAACTGGGATGCACTGATCAAGAAGGCAGAAGATATGGGTGTAAGAGAACTGGAGCAGCTGTGGAATGACGCAGAAGCCCGTGCTGTAGCAGGAACCAAATAAGTTATTGAACAAAAGAAAGTAACAGAACATAACGCAGAGTGAACGGGCATGTTACCCGTTCATTCTGCTAAAAAGAGAGAATCAGGCAATGGAAGGTGTGACTGACAGTATGAAGATTACAAATTATACACAGGAATTTATCACAGATGATAACAAACCCTTTGACAGTGCCCATGCCTCAACACTGCTGGAATTAAAGGACGGTGGCATTCTGGCGGCATGGTTTGGCGGTGCATGGGAAAAGAACCCGGACGTAGCGATCTGGACAGCGATACGTGATAAGGACGGCTGGGGACAACCGGTAAAGGCAGCGGATGTAAGAGGAATTGCCATGTGGAATCCCGTACTTTTCCGTAAGGAGGATGGAAAAATTATCCTTTTCTATAAGGTCGGCAAGCTGATCTCGGAATGGGTGACCTGGTATATGGAAAGCGAAGATGAAGGACACACCTTTTCAGAGCCGCAGGAACTGGTACCCGGAGATATCGGAGGAAGAGGTCCTGTCAAGAATAAACCTATCCGGTTAAGTGACGGCACCGTACTGGCTCCCGGATCTCTGGAAGGGGAATTGTGGGACGGATTCGTGGATATCTCCAAAGATGACTGCCGCACCTGGGAGAGAAGCGATCTGGTGCCGCTGCACAGACTGGCGATCACAGATAAGGGCGTTCATAATGTGCAGGTGATCGACAGACCTTATGACAGACATTATATCTACGGAAAAGGGATCATTCAGCCTACCCTCTGGGAGGATCGGGATGGAAAAGTACATATGCTTTGCCGCAGCAGCAGCTCCCGTATCATCCGCAGCGATTCCGAGGATGGCGGAAGAACTTGGTGTCTGGCATATGATACCGGACTTCCCAACAATAACAGCGGTATCGATCTGGTCAAATTAAAGAATGGAGATCTTGTGTTAGTCTATAATCCCAGAGAGAATCTGCCAGGTTATTACAAGGGACCGAGAACCCCGCTCAGCGTTGCGTTGTCCAGAGACAACGGAGAGACCTTCGAGATCATCTGTACATTAGAGGATCAGAGAGGCGACTATTGTTATCCTTCCGTAATATGCAACGATGACAATAAGATTATGATCACTTATACCTGGAAACGGGAAAAGATCGTATATGTAAGCTTTACATTAGAGGACTGATTATGAAGGACAGCAGGACAAAGGAAGATATCTACAGAAAATTTCAGAATCCGGCAAGAGAATACCGG
>OJOA01001117.1_pt1 | contig 14505 bp, 17 predicted proteins | sample 1597991 | NCBI WGS metagenome assembly OJOA01 (sample SAMN01915207, study PRJEB22387) | human gut metagenome | isolation source: stool | host: Homo sapiens | place: USA | reverse complement strand
GGTAGTATGTGCTTATTTGAGCATGAGAAATATTTTTAAAGAGGCAGGTTAAAGGAGGTTTAATAATGAGCTTAAAAATTTATACCGAACGCTGCAAAGGCTGCGGCATTTGCGCTGCGTTCTGCCCCAAAAAGGTTCTGGCGGTAAGCGAACTTGAAAAGATTGAAGCTGTTGCGCCCGAAAACTGCATTCAGTGCGGCCAGTGCGAACTGCGCTGCCCGGATTTTGCCATTTTTGTACATAAAGAAGGAGATGAGAAGTAATGTCCAAGGTTTTATTATTGCAAGGCAACCAGGCTGTTGTTGAAGGCGCAATTGCAGCCGGTGTAAAATTCTTTGCGGGTTACCCCATTACTCCTTCCACGGAAGTGGCGGAATCCCTGGCTGAAAAGCTGCCGAAAAACGGCGGCAAATTTATTCAGATGGAAGACGAAATTGCTTCCATGGGCGCTGTTATCGGTGCGTCCTTAACCGGCAAAAAGGTTATGACGGCTACCAGCGGCCCTGGCTTTTCGTTAAAGCAGGAGCTTATCGGTTATGCCTGCGCTGCGGAAATTCCTCTGGTAATTGTTAACGTGCAGCGTGTGGGCCCGTCTACCGGCCAGCCTACCAGCCCTTCCCAGGGCGATGTTATGCAGGCACGCTGGGGCACCCACGGTGATCACTGGCTGATTGCCCTCACTCCTGCAAGCGTTCCCGAATGCTTTGAACTTACTCTGCGCGCTTATGCGCTGAGTGAAAAATACCGTGTGCCGGTAATTCTTTTGATGGATGAAGTTATCGGCCATATGCGCGAAAAAATTGAACTGCCTGATGATTACAGCGATTTTCCGCAGGCAGAACGCAAACAGCCGGACTGCGCACCGGAGGACTTTAAGGCTTATGCCACGGACGAAAGCCTTGTTCCGGCAATGCCCGCTTTCGGCAGCGGCTACCGCTGGCATGTAACCGGCCTTGTTCATGACGAAACCGGTTTCCCGAAAGGCACTCCGGCAGCTACTCTTGCTGCTGCCAACCGTCAGCGCGCTAAACTTGAAAACAACCTTGACGATATCGTACAAGTTGAAAACTACCGTATGGAAGATGCCGATTTTGCCGTTGTAGCCTTTGGCGGCGCAGCCCGTACCGCTTATGAAACGGTTGACATGGCCCGTGCGGAAGGCCTTAAGGTTGGCCTTGTGCGCCCGGTTACCATCTGGCCGTTTGCCGAAGCGCAGATGAAGGAACTGGCCGGCAGGGTAAAAGGCATTTTGGTGCATGAGCTGAACTGCGGCCAGTATGTTCACGAAGTTGAACGTGCCGTTAACGGCAAAGTGCCTGTAAGCCTGTACGCAAAATATGATAACGAACCTGCAACTCCGGCCCAGCTTTTGGAAGAAGTTAAAAAAGCTATGGCGGCCCTGTAAGGAAAGGAGACTATATTTATGAATATGGAAGAAATGATCAATAAATATTTCCGTCCGGGCCGTTTGCCGCATATCTGGTGCCCCGGCTGCGGCAATGGCGTTGTTACCGGCAGCGTTGTTAAAGCTATTGCCAAACTCGATCTTTCCAAAGACGATGTGGCTGTAATTTCCGGTATCGGCTGTTCCAGCCGTGCTTCCGGCTATCTTGATTTTAATACCGTTCATTCCGCTCACGGCCGTGCTATTCCGGTTGCAACCGGCGTTAAGCTGGCAGAGCCCAAGCTGAATGTTATTGTTCTTACCGGTGACGGCGACGCTACCGCTATCGGCGGCAACCACTTCATTCATGCGTGCCGCCGCAATATCGACCTTACCGTTGTTGTTTACAACAACAGCATTTACGGCATGACCGGCGGCCAGTATTCGCCGATGACTCCGTATCACAGCAAGGCAACCACTGCGCCTTACGGCATGATTGAACCTGATTTTAACCTTGCCGAGCTTGCCAAGGCAGCAGGCGCAACCTTTGTTGCACGCTGCACAACCTTTCATGCGCAGATGCTGAGCGACCTTATCGTTAAAGGCATTCAGCATAAAGGCTTCAGCCTTATCGAAGCAGTATCTGCCTGCCCGATTTCCTTCGGACGCCAGAACAAAATGGGCGGTCCTGCCGAAATGATGATGTGGCAGCGCGACCACGCCGTTCCGGTTGCAGCCTGGGATAAACTGCCGGAAGAAAAACGCGAGGGCAAATTCCCGATTGGCGTTTTGTATCAGGTAGAAGGCAGAAAAGAATACACCGAAGCCTATGATGAACTTATTGCCATGGCGCAGGGAGGTAAATAATATGAAACATGAATTACGTTTATCCGGCACCGGCGGCCAGGGCCTTATCCTTGCCGGCATTATCTTAGCCGAAGCAGCACTTTTGGACGGCAAACTTGCTATTCAGTCGCAGTCCTACGGCCCGGAAGCACGCGGCGGCTCCTCTAAATCGGAAGTTATTATTTCTGAGGACGCCATTCACTTCCCGAAGGTTACCAAACCAGATTTGCTGCTTGCCATGAGCCAGGAAGCTGCCAATAAATATTCTCATGACCTTACAAAAGACAGTGTAATGATTACCGACAGCCTGTTTGTAAGCGAAGTGCCAGATTTTGGCGGCAAAGTTTACGAACTGCCGATTACCCACAGCGCACGCGAAGGGCTGGGCAAAATTTTGTTTGCCAACATTGTTGCCCTTGGCGCACTGGTTAAATTAACCGGCGTTGTAAGCGCAGAAAGCCTTGAAAAAGCAGTTTTGAACCGCGTACCGAAAGGCACCGAGGACAAAAACCGCAAGGCTCTGCAAATTGGTATGGATTTAATTAAATAAGTAAGGTAAAGCAAAAAATAAAACCCGTCCATTTTTATGGACGGGTTTTGTGCGTTTATATTGATTTTTTGATATTAGCCTGTTAAAATATACAAGCACGATAAAGTACCTATGCAGTCGGTTTTTCCACTCTTGAATGGGTGGGGGTGGTGCTATGACCACATACGAAGCATTGTCTTTGATGATAATGTTTGCTATGTTAATAGTATCCATTTTTCGTCATAAATAATGTAACGAAAAAAACCGCTTAACGCGCGGTTAAACGGCTTTCTCTCAAACTATTAATGTGTACGGGAAAGACCGACACCGCCAAGCATAGGTACTTTCGTGCTTTTATTATACAACGTTAAGCTGTGTTATGCAAGTTTGTTTTGCCCGCAGATAAGTTTTACAACATCCTGCGGCGCAGCGCAGATAAAATCGGCACCTGCTTCTTCAAGTTCGCCGGGTGCGGCATAGCCGTAGCGCACGCCAATGGTTTTAAGACCGCATTTTTTAGCGCCGATAATATCCTGGCTGCGGTCGCCTATCATCAGCGCCTGCGCTTTGGCAGCGCCTGCCAGCCCAAAGTGTTTCAGGGCATCGGCAATAACATCGGCTTTGGTGGGCAGCGAGCCGTTAAAATCCGGCCCGGTAATATAAGTAAAGTATTGGGTTAAATTAAAATAATCCGTTACGCGGCGGGCAAATTCCACGGGCTTGCTGGTGGCAACGGCCAGCGTAAAACCGTTTGCTTTAAGCCGGGCAAGCATTTCCGGCACGCCGGGGTACACTTTGTTTTCGTAAATGCCGGTATCTTTAAAGCGCTCGCGGTATTTGGCGGTGCATAAACGGGCTTCTTCTTCCGTCATGCCGTAAAATTTCATAAAACTTTCAATTAAGGGCGGGCCAATAAAGGGGCGCAGGGTGTTTAAATCCGGCACGTTAATGCCGCGCGATTCAAGAGCGTACTGCACGCATTTGGTTATGCCTTCGGCAGAATCGGTAAGAGTACCGTCCAAATCGAAGAAAATATATTTAAACATGAAATTACTCCTTTGCTATTTTTACAAGAGTAATTATAATATAAGCATAGATTGTTTTACAAGTGAGGGGTTTAAAATGACAGAAAAATTATTTGAAAACGATGCTTATTTATGGGAATGTGAGGCTGTGGTTACCGCCTGCGGGCCCTGCAAAAACGGTTTTGCCGTTGAGCTTGATAAAGCGGTGTTCTTCCCCGAAGGGGGCGGTCAGCTCAGCGACCGCGGCAAGCTGGGCGAGGCTTTCGTTACGCACGTGGCGGAAGAAAATGGGCGTATTCTGCACTTTTGCGATAAGCCGCTTGCCGTTGGCAGCGCCGTTAAAGCCGTGGTTGACGGCGTGGTGCGCCTTGACCATATGCAGCAGCACTGCGGCGAACATATTTTGTCTTATGCGGCGTGGAAGCTGTTTGGCGCAAACAATATCGGCTTTCATATGAGTGAAGGGCTGGTAACGATTGACCTCGACAAAGAACTGACGCCGGATGAGCTGGCGCAGACAGAGGATTTTGCCAACCGTGAAATCTGGCTGGATAAGCCCATCAGCGTAAGCTATGTGCCGCACACCGCTTTAGATAACTACACCATGCGCAAAAAGAACACCAGGCTGACGGGCACGCTGCGTTTGATAAGCGTGGAAGGCGGCGATATCTGCACCTGCTGCGGCACGCACCCGAACAGAACGGGCGCGGTGGGCAGCATTCGCATTATAAGCGCGGAAAAACATAAACAGGGGCAGCGCATAAGCTTTTTGTGCGGACGCTGGGCGCTGGAGGATGCACGCCGTAAAAATGCCGCGCTGCGAAAAACAGGGCAGATGCTTTCGGTTAAAACGGAGCAGGTTCCTGACGCGGTGCAGCGTTTAAAAGGCGAAATTGTCGAGCTTAATGCACGCCTTAAAGAAAAAACAATGGCGCTTTATGACGCGCAGCTGCCGCAGTTTTTAAGCACGGCGCGCGTATTGCCGGACGGCAGCCGTTTTGTTGTGGTAACGCCTGAAGATACCGGCGCGGCGGAAGCCAAACTGCTGCTGCAAAAGGTAACTGCCATGGAAAACCTGCTGGTAGGCATAGTTTACGAAGCAGGCGGCAGGGTAAACTATATGTTCGGCCACTCGGACGGCGTTAACGCCGACTGCCGCGAATACTGCAAAAAAGCAAACGAAATTTTTAACGGGCGCGGCGGCGGCAAGCCCGATTTTGCGCAGGGCAGCGGCAGCAGCACGGATGACTGGCAGCAAAAAGCACATACTTTATTGATGTGAAAATAAAACGGGGCAATTAACGGGGCATAATCAAAAGTTATGCTCCGTTTTGGTTTATAAAGGCGGTTAAAAAACTTTTTACCTCTTTTTTTCACTATTTTGTCAAAAAAGGTACTTGCATTTTTACAAATAACGGATATAATAATAATTGTAGTTAGCACTCGAAGAAAGTGAGTGCTAACAAGATGAAATGAAATTAATACTAACGTAACTATATTGAAAGGGGAATTACAAATGTTGAAACCATTAGCAGACCACATTGTTGTAGAAATTACTACTAAAGAAGAAAAAACTGCCAGCGGTATTTACCTTCCCGATACTGCTTCCAAAGAACGCCCGCAGACCGGCAAAGTAATTGCTGTCGGCGCAGGCCGCGTGCTTGATAACGGCACCCGCGTTGCTCCGGAAGTTAAAGTTGGCGAAGAAGTTGTTTTTGCAAAATATTCCGGAACCGAATTTAAACTTGACGGCAAAGAATATTTGATTTTGAGCGAACGCGACGTACTTGCCGTACTGTAATTGATAAAGAATTTAAAGGAGTGCATTTTAAATGGCTAAAGAAATAAAATTCAACGAAGAAGCTCGCCGCAGCCTTGAACGCGGCGTTGACGCACTGGCTAATGCCGTGAAAGTAACCCTTGGGCCTAAAGGTCGCAACGTTGTGCTGGAGAAAAAATTCGGCGCACCGACCATTACCAATGACGGTGTAACCATTGCCCGCGATATTGAACTGGAAGACCCGTTTGAAAACATGGGCGCACAGCTTGTTAAAGAAGTTGCAACCAAAACCAATGACGTAGCAGGCGACGGCACTACCACCGCAACCGTTCTGGCACAGGCTATGGTACATGAAGGCCTGCGCAACGTAGCTGCCGGTGCAAACCCGATGATTCTTAAAAAAGGCATTCAGAACGCAGTAAACGTTTTGGTTGACGAACTGAAAGCAATCAGCAAAAAAGTAGAAACCAAAGAAGCAAAAGCTCAGGTAGCTTCCATTTCTGCAGCTGATGAAGAAATCGGCAATCTGATTGCTGACGCTATGGAAAAAGTTGGCGACGACGGTGTTATTACCGTTGAAGAATCCAAAACCATGGAAACCTGCCTTGAAACCGTTGAAGGCATGCAGTTTGACCGCGGCTACATCAGCCCGTACATGGTAACCGATACCGATAAAATGGAAGCAGTTCTCAGCAACCCGCTGGTACTTATTACCGACCGCAAAATCAACGTAATTCAGGACATTATGCCTGTACTTGAAAAAGTTGTACAAGGCGGCCGTGAACTCCTCATCATCGCTGAAGATGTTGAAGGCGAAGCACTGGCAACCCTTGTTGTAAACAAACTGCGCGGCACCTTCAAAGCAGTTGCCGTTAAAGCTCCTGGCTTCGGCGACCGCCGCAAAGCTATGCTGCAGGATATTGCAATCCTCACCGGCGCAACCGTTATCAGTGAAGAAGTTGGCCGCAAACTTGATAGCGCAACCCTGGAAGACCTCGGCAGCGCAGGCCAGGTTCGCGTAACCAAAGAACTCACCACCATTGTTGACGGCGGCGGCAGCAAAGAAGAAATCGCAGCACGTGTTGCACAAATCCGTGCCCAGATTCCGGAAACCACTTCCGAATTCGACAGAGAAAAACTTCAGGAACGCCTTGCTAAACTTGCCGGCGGCGTAGCAGTAATTAAAGTTGGCGCTGCAACCGAAGTTGAACTGAAAGATAAAAAACTGCGCATTGAAGACGCTCTTAACGCAACCCGCGCAGCAGTTGCCGAAGGTATTGTTGCAGGCGGCGGCACCGCACTTCTGCAAGTACAGCCCGCACTGAACCGCATTAAAGCAGCCGGCGACGAAAAAACCGGCGTGGAAATTGTTAAACGCGCTATCGAAGAACCTGTCCGCCAAATCGCTTACAACGCAGGCCTTGAAGGCGCAGTTATTGTAGATACCATTAAACGCAGCCGCAAAGGCTTTGGCTTCAACGCTCTTACCGAAGAATATGTTGACATGATTGAAGCCGGTATCGTTGACCCGACCAAAGTTACCAGAAGCGCACTGCAAAATGCAGCAAGCATTGCCGCTATGATTCTTACCACCGAATCCATCGTTGCCGACAAACCTGCCAAAGAAGCAGCAGCACCGGCAATGCCTATGGGCGGCGGCATGCCCGGCATGATGTAATGACATTTGGCTGAACTTCAGCTAAAATACATCCTTTCAAACTTTTCATAGAACTTCCCCTTACAACAAAACCCCGTGGTTTTTACCGCGGGGTTTTTGCTGTTTATGTGGTTTTAATTTAAGGTTTTAAATTTCCCTTATAATCTCACGTGCTTTGCCGCACAGCAGCGGGTAGCTTACTTTGCTGGTAAAAAGGCGCTGGCGCACAATGCTTTCGGCGGTTGTTACGGCGGCGACGGCCGGGTCGATAACAGGTATGCCAAGCACGCGGCTTAAAGGTTCTGCCAACCCTAAAAAGGAAAGGCAGCCTAAAACAATGGCCTCGGTGTGCGTTTCGCGCATCATTTTCTGCCCGCAGGCAAGCAGCTTTTTAAAAGTTGTTTCTCTGTCCGCCCAGGGCGAGATGCCGTTTAAATTAACGGCGGCAATTTGTCCGATGCGTTCCGGGCTGACGCCGAGCGTGCGCAGGAACAGTTTTTTCTCCGGCAGGCGTGCTTCGTTTACCAGTATTACGCTGAAGCTGCGGCATACGTTAAGCGCTGCCAGGCAGGAGGCCTGCGCCCCGCCGATAACGGGAATGCGCAATGCTTCGCGGCAGGCGTCGATAACGGGGTCGCTGAAGCAGTATAAAACAACGGCGTCGAAACCGGCGTTCTGCCTGTCTGCCGCAAGCTGCACAATTTCGGGTGCGGCAAGCACAACATCAAGGGCGGAGTTAAGCTCCACCCCGGAGTTTTGCGGGCACACCATGGCAAGCTGCGTATCGGGCGCCGTGTATTCTTCTAGAATACGGCAGCGCAGAGCCATTTCTTCCTGCGTCATGCCGTAATCGGGGTTGATAATTAAAATTTTCATAAGCTGCCTCACGATAAAATGGTGGATAAAAATTTACGCGCGCGTTCCGTTTTGGGGTTGGCAAAAAATTCCTGCGGCGGCGCGCTTTCAATTAAATAGCCTTCGTCCATAAAATGAATAACGTCCGAAACATCGCGGGCAAAGCCCATTTCGTGCGTTACCAGGACCATGGTAATGCCGGTGTTGGCAAGCCCTTTAATAACGTCAAGCACTTCTTTTACCATTTCCGGGTCGAGCGCGGAGGTAGGTTCGTCCAAAAGCAGCACTTCCGGTTCCATGGCCATGGCGCGGGCAATGGCTACGCGCTGTTTCTGCCCGCCGGAAAGACGGCTGGGGTACTGGCCCGATTTATCGCCAAGGCCTACTTTTTCCAGTAATTTCTGCGCTTTTGCTTCGGCGTCGGCACGGCTCAGCCCGTTAACAACGCGCGGCGCATAAGCCACGTTTTGCAGCGCCGTCATGTTGGCAAACAAATTAAAATGCTGAAAAACCATGCACGCATTTTTGCGGATACTTTCAATTTTAACTTTGCCGCTTAAAATATCGGTGCCGTCAAAAATAATTTTGCCGCTGTCAGGGCGTTCAAGCAGATTTAAGCAGCGCAGAAGCGTCGATTTGCCGCTGCCCGAAGGGCCTATAATTGTTACAACTTCGCCTTTATTAATGCTGAGCGAAATATCCTTTAAAACTTGCAGCGTGCCGAAGCTTTTGGCAAGATGTTCAACTTTAATCACTTACGCGCACCTTCCTTTCAAGGTATGCGCCCAAAAGGTTGAGCAGCATTACCAGCACATAATAAACTGCGGCGGCCACAATAAAGGCTTCAAACGCGCGGAAGGTTTTGGCCTGAATCAAATCCGCCCAGCGCAGGGTGTCGGCCACGCCGATAACGGAAACAAGGCTGGAATCCTTCAAAAGCATAATGCTTTCGTTAACGAGCGAGGGCAGTGCGTTTTTAATTGCCTGCGGCAGAATAACATCAAGAATAAAGCGGTGGGTAGGCACGCCCAGCGACATGGATGCTTCCCACTGGCCGCGGTCTACGGAAAGGATGCCGCCGCGCAGCGCTTCGGAGATATAGGCGGCAGAGTTCAGCCCGAAGGAAAGCACGCCTGCTTCCAGCGCGCTGATGGTGTAGCCCGTAAGCTGCGGCGTGGCAAAATAGATAAGCATAAGCTGAACCAGAAGCGGCGTGCCGCGGAAAACGGAGATGTACGCTTTGGCAAGGAAGGAAAATACCTTGTTGTGCGAAAGCGTGATAAGCGCTAAAATAAAGCCCCCCAAAAAGCCGATAAGGGTGGAAAAGAACGTAAATTTAATGGTAATCCATACGGCTGAGGCTAAAAGCGGCAGGTATGGGTCAAGTACGGAAAAATCAAGCATAATGTTGCTCCTTTAAGTTAAAGCCCGGCAGTACAGCGCACTGCCGGGTTGGTTTTATTTTGCAATGTCGAGTTTGGCAATGGCTTCTTCATATTGTTTGGTAGCCGTTTCGCCAAGGTGCTTAACCAGAATTTTGTGCATTTCGCCGTTTTGCTGCATTTCTTTTAAAATGCCGTCTACCGTGGCAACATCTTTAGAGCCTTTCGGCAGCGCAATGGCAAAAGTATCGGCGTAAACAATCGGCAGGTTCAAGGTGTGCATTTCCAGTTTATCGTTCTGGTTGATGAATACGGCGGCCTGTGCTGCGTCAAACAAGCCAGCGGCAAGGCGTCCGTTTAAAATGTCCTGCACAACCAGCGGCGTGTTGTCAAGTTCCACAACTTCAATGCCGCCTGCGTCTTTTAGTTCCTGTACATAGGTGGTGCCCATGGAAGCGCCTGCTTTCTGGCCTTTAAGTTTTTCAAAGCTGTCATAGCCTGCGCCTTTCTGGCAGATAATGGCTTTCATCGGGTAGTAGTAAGGTTCGGTAAAGTCAAGCACTTCTTTGCGCTCGTCCGTGGGGCTGATGGCCGATACAATCATATCGGCGCGGCCGCTTTGCAGGGTGGGCACAAGGGAAGCAAATTTCATGTCGGTGAAGGTAACTTCTTTGCCGAGCTTCTGTCCGATATAACGGGCAATATCAATATCGACGCCGACATAATCGTGCGTGCCTTCCTTAACGCTTTCAAACGGCGGGAAGGTGGCGTTAATGGCAATGGTAAGTTTGCCGTTTGCAGCTTCTTTCGGAGCGTCGGCCTTATCGCTGCCGCCGCAGCCGGCTGCTGCCAGTGCAAGCATTGCTGCTGCACCTAAAGCTAATAATTTTTTGGTAAGTTTTTTGCTGAACATTTTTTAAACCCCTCTCATCTTTTTATTTATTGCAGGCGCAAGCGCCTAAATCAGGCAAATTCGGTAAAGCCGTTTTGTGCCAGCACCCAGCGCGCGGCCTGTTCGTCGGTGCAAATCCAGGCGCCGTTGTCTCTGGCGTAGCGTATAAAATCGCGCAGGGCGCGCACATAGCCGGGGCGCCCAATAAACTGCGGGTGCATTACAAAATTCATAATGCGTCCTTCGTCGGCAAGCCCGTCAAATTCTTCCATCCAAATGCCGGTCATTTCGCGCCCGCTGCGCAGGTAGTGGTGTTCCGGCGCCTGTATGGTGTACATATCGTAGCTGGTGTCATCCACTATGCCGTCTTTGGGCAGTTCCACAATGGGCACGGTTTTGCCGTTTATTTTGTGCAGGAACGGCCCGTCGTTATCGCGCCAGTTGGAGGAATAAATATATCCCCTGTCCAGCCACAGCTGAAGGTGAAAATCGTATATAAAGCCGTCCGGGGAGCGCTGACCCACCATCTGCCTGCCGGTAAGGCCTTTAATGATGTTTTCGGACTTTGCCATCAGCGCGTTTTCTTTTTCGTAAGTATCGTAAACTTCGTGCAGGTAGCCGTGGTAGGCAATTTCGTGCCCGCAGGCGGCAATGCACTTAATAACTTCGGGGTGAAGCTCCGCCGTGTAGGCCGTGGTAAAAAAGGTGGCGTGCTGGTTTTCTTCTTCCAGCATCCGCAAAATGCGAGGAATGCCCTGCTTTACGGAATACAGCCCGCGGCTTAGGTTGGCGGGGTGGTTTTTATTGATTTCGTTGCGCGTAAGCCACAGCGTTTCGGCGTCGATATCGAAAGAAAGCATCAGCGCAAGGCGTTTGTTATTTGGCCACAGCATCGGCGTCAGCCTCCTTTCCGTTTTGCGCCAGCACATAGCGCGCAACTTCTTCGCAGCCGGCAATCCACGCACCGTTTTGGCGCATGTAAAGCACCAGGCGTTCCAGCATGCGTATGCGGCTTGAGCGCCCAATCAGCTGCGGGTGCAGCTTAAGGCACATAATTTTATCGCCCTCGTTTGCCAGTTCGTCAAAGGCGTCCTTCCACATGTTGTAAACATATTCTGCTGGGTAGCTGCAGGTAATGGTGTGCGCATCGGCGTACGAAAAATAAAAGAACGAAAAATCATCAAAGCCGGGTTCAGTCGGCAGTTCCACAACAGGGTGTTCACCTTCGTGGATGTAGGCCCAGTCGCAGTCCTTTAAGGTGCTGCTGTATAAATAACCGCGTTTTTGCATCAGCTTAACGCCGTAAGTCTGCAAGGTATCAAGCGGGGCGCGGTGGCCAACTACTTTTTTGCCGCTGATGGCTTCAAGGATGGCTTCCGCTTTTGCCATGTTGGCTTCTTCTTCTTCAAGCGGTATGCCGGGGCGCGCATCGTGCGCATAGCCGTGGTAGGCAAGCTCATGCCCTGCGGCGGCAATTTGTTTTACTTCGTCCGTGTATTTTTCGGCAACAATGCCGGGCACAAAAAACGTGGTTTTAATGTTCTGGCGCGCCAGCATGTCAAGGCAGCGCTTTAAGCCTTCGTGCGGTCCGTACTGCCCGCGCGAAATATCCGAAAAGCCGAGCGCGCTCTGCCCAGTTACGGAATAACGCAGGTATTCGGCGTCAAAATCAAAGGTCAGCAAAACGGCAATGCGCTTGCCGTGCGGCCATTTGATGCCGTCACCGTTTTTTAAGGTAATCAATTTTATTTCCTCCTGCTTGTTACAGGTGCATTTTAAAAACATGCTGCTGTATTTTTATTAATAGTAAAATTATATCACAAGCATTTGCAATAAACAATTTGTTGTACAAATTAAAATTGGGAATAGAAAACCCCGAAGGGTCCAGCTTCGGGGGTTTTCGTTTTATGCGCTTTAGCGATGGTTCTGAGCGACGAAGGAGCGAAAGAACAACAACCACCAGCTATGCTGGTGAGATTAAAATCTTTAGATTAAAGAAAAATTCCTCCAATGGTACAATAATGTAGTTCGTCAGCTGCATTAAGGAAAGAATTGGAGGAATTTTTTATGAATAATAAAGAAAGTTTAGCACACACATCTTGGAATTGCAAATTTCATATAGTATTTGCACCGAAGTATAGGAGAAAGGAAATATATGGAGCATTAAGGCGGGATATAGGAAGAATATTAAGAATGCTCTGCGAAAGAAAAGAAATAGAAATAATAGAAGCAGAATGCTGCATAGATCATGTACATATGCTGGTAAAAATACCGCCCAAATACAGCGTGTCGCAGATAGTAGGATACCTCAAGGGAAAAAGTTCACTAATGATATTCGACAGACATGCAAATTTGAAGTATAAGTATGGGAACAGGCATTTTTGGTGCAGAGGATATTTTGTAGATACAGTAGGGAAAAACACAAAGAAAATAGAGGAGTATATAAAAAAAACAAATAACAGAAGATATAATGGCAGACAAAATGAATATGAAGGAGTATATAGACCCGTTTACGGGTGAGCCAGTAGGAAAGAAGCAATAAAAAAAGCCCCGCATGAGGGGCAGTGAGTAAAAATAATTGCAGCTGGCGAATAAAAATCAGGCATCTTGAGATGCAGCTGTATCAGCCGCTTCGAGCGGCGAACAAACCGCCGGCTGAGCCGGCGGTTTTGATTGGGGTGCCCTCAGGCTCCCTTAACCTCATTCTTTGGCTAAATTAATTGTATCACTGTTTTTATATACCGTCAATAAATTGATAACATGGTATTTACAAACTATGTTTCTGCTTCGCTTTTGCAAGCAAATCTTTGCTGAAGCGTTTGATAATTATAACGGAAAGCACGGCGCAGACTATTGCCGTCAGCGGGTAGTTAAGCCATAAGCCGTCAAGCCCAAGCGGGAAAAGCACAATAAGTATCAGCGCGGGCGCGGCAAAAGCCGTAACAACGGAAATAACTGAAGCCTGCAAGTATTTGCCTACCGCCGTCATGTAGCTTTCGGTTGCCAGTGAAACCCAGCGCGCCAGATATGCCACTGCAAAGATTGGCACGGCAGCAGCGGCAAGGGTTAAAAGCCCGCTGTCGCCATTGGGCACAAAAAACTGGGTAATTTTAAGCGGAAACAGTATCATCACCGCTGCCGATATAAGTGATACGCCGGCCGCCGTTCCGTAGCAGTAGCGCTCTATCTGGCTGATGCGCCGAGAATTGCCAGCACCCCAGTTGTAGCCAACCGCAGGCTGCAGGGCGTCGCACATGCCGTATAAAAACTCCGTAATAAAGCTGTCGGCGTACATTAAAACGCCGTATACCGAAACCGCCGTGGTGCCGCCGAAGCGCAGCAGCAAAAAGTTCATCATTATCGAAGTTAAGCGCCCGGAAACATTGTTTAAAAATATCGGGCAGCCGCATACAAAAATATTGGCAATCATCGCCGCTGAAAAACTGGGACGGCAGAATTTAAGCTGCAAATATCCCCGCCAAAACGGATACAGCGATACAGCTGCTCCTGCCATCATGGCAAGGCTGGAAGCAAAAGCCGCTGCCCAAATGCCCCACCCAAAAACGGCAAGGAATAAAAATTCCAGCACAAAGCTGATAACCGCCATGCCTATATTAAGGAACATACTGGTGCGTATTTGTCCGCAGATGCGCAGGTAGCTGTCGGCGCCGAAAACAATGGTGGTAACAGGCGCCGTTAATGCATAAACCCGCAGGTAGCTTAACGCCAGCGCATGCAGCTCGCCCTTTGCGCCCAACAGCGAAAGCAGGTATGGCCCGCCAAAATACAGCAGCGCGCCCACGCCGATACTTGTTAAAAAAGTAAGCACGCAGGCGCAGGTAAAAATATTGTTGGCGGTGTGGTTCTTTTTTTCTCCAAGTTTAATGGCGATAGGCACGGAAGAACCGACGCCGATTAAATCGGACAGCGAAAAATTAATGATTACAAACGGCAAAGCAAGGTTCAGTGCGGCAAATGCCGTTTCACCAAGATAGCGGCCTATAAAAATGCCGTCTACCATGTAAAACAGCACCGAAGCCAGCATGCCCAATGCTCCCGGCCCGGCCGTAATTAAAAACAGCCTGCCCGGCGGCATATGCGTAAATAAAAATCTGGTGTTCATAAAAACCTCGCTTAAAGTATGGTAACGGTTTA
>OJOA01001114.1_pt1 | contig 14514 bp, 10 predicted proteins | sample 1597991 | NCBI WGS metagenome assembly OJOA01 (sample SAMN01915207, study PRJEB22387) | human gut metagenome | isolation source: stool | host: Homo sapiens | place: USA | reverse complement strand
TTGGTGGTTTAGGGCATAACTTCAAGAAGTTATGCCCGAAACTTTTATGTGTTATGCCGGAAAGATCTATCATCTTGCATACGAACGATCTATCATCTTGCATCTTCATCTTCTAAGACAAATACCATTGATACATTCGGTGTACTCCCTCTTCTATATCAATCTTATGCTGCCATCCCAGACTATGCAATTTGCTTACATCCGTCAGCTTGCGCATAGTGCCGTCGGGCTTCGTAGCGTCAAAAGTCAGTTTGCCTTGATAGCCCACTTCTTTGACAATCTTATCCGCCAATTGAGCGATGGTGATTTCTTTTCCCGTACCGATATTGATATGGCAGTTACGGATATCCTTGGAACCGGGTGTGTATGTATCCTTAAAGTCCACATGCTCCATGATATAGACACTGGCATCAGCCATTTCCTCACTCCATAAGAATTCACGCAACGGCTTGCCTGTACCCCATAAGGTCACTTCCTGTCCGGAGATGCCGTATTTTTTCAATACAGCCAGAATTTCCTCATCCGTATTCAAACCGCTTACTCCCTCCACAGGGCGGAGATTCATATCTTTACGCACCGCATCCCAATCTCCTTCATTCAGGCATTTTCCCAAATGAATCTTACGAATCATGGCAGGCAGCACATGGCTGTTCTCCAAATGGAAATTATCATTGGGACCGTAAAGGTTCGTGGGCATCACGGCTATGTAATTGGTTCCATATTGCAGGTTAAAACTTTCGCACATCTTCAATCCCGCAATCTTCGCAATAGCGTATGGTTCGTTGGTGTACTCCAACGGTGAAGTCAGCAACACCTCTTCCTTCATGGGTTGTCCGGCATCACGAGGGTAAATGCAAGTGCTTCCCAAAAACAAGAGTTTCTTTACATTGTGACGGAAGCTCTCTCCTATCACATTCTGCTGAATCTGCAAGTTCTGATAAATAAAATCGGCACGGTAAAGACTGTTCGCCATGATGCCTCCCACATGTGCCGCTGCCAGAATGACATACTGGGGCTGCTCTTCATCAAAAAACTTCTTCACAGCCTGCCCGTCCAGCAAATCCAGTTCTTTGTGAGAACGGCCTACCAGATTGGTATATCCTTTTTGCTGCAAATTATTCCATATAGCAGAACCCACCAGTCCGTGGTGTCCTGCTACATATATCTTGGCTGTTTTTTCCATTATTCCGCTATTTGAGCCTTTAAATATAGTTTCTTCACGAACTTCATATCATGCTTCACCATGATTTTCACCAGTTCGGGGAAAGAAGTCTTACGGGGATTCCAGCCCAATAAGGTTTTGGCTTTAGTGGGATCACCCAGCAACTGCTCCACTTCGGCAGGACGGAAATACTTAGGATCGACGGCAACCAGTTCCTTGCCCGTCGCCACATCGATACCTCTTTCATCCACCCCTTTGCCTTCCCAGCGCAATTCAATGCCCACTTCCTTGAAGGCCAAGGTACAGAACTCGCGCACCGTATGGTATTCGCCGGTCGCAATGACAAAATCTTCGGGAGTATCATGCTGAAGAATCATCCACATACACTCCACATAATCTTTGGCATAACCCCAGTCACGCAAAGAATCCAGATTTCCCAGATACAGTTTGTCCTGATATCCCTGGGCTATACGTGCGGCAGCCAAAGTAATCTTGCGTGTTACAAAGTTTTCACCACGACGTTCGCTCTCATGGTTGAACAGGATGCCGTTCACGGCAAACATACCGTAACTTTCACGATAATTCTTGGTAATCCAGAAACCATACTGCTTGGCCACCCCATACGGAGAACGGGGATAGAAAGGAGTCGTTTCCTTCTGAGGGACTTCCTGCACCAGTCCGAACAACTCGGAGGTAGATGCCTGATAAATCTTGGTCTTTTTTTCCAAACCCAGGATCCGGACAGCTTCCAACATACGCAGCGTGCCTACCGCATCCGCTTCCGCAGTGTACTCGGGCACATCGAAACTTACTTTCACATGGCTCTGAGCAGCCAGATTATAGATTTCATCGGGCTGTACAGCCTGAATGATACGTATCAGCGAACTACTGTCGGTCATATCCCCCCAATGCAGATTCACCAGACGGGTCTTTTGCATATCACGAACCCACTCGTCCAGATAGAGATGTTCTATACGACCTGTGTTGAATGAAGAAGAACGGCGCAGAATACCGTGAACCTCATATCCCTTTTCAATCAAAAACTCTGCCAGGAATGAACCGTCCTGACCTGTAATACCTGAAATTAAAGCAACTTTTTTCATTTCGTTTATTGTAAATGGCCTCATGCAGGCCTTCTAAGTTATTTCATATCACATAGCTATCTACCGCTATCTGCCTTTCGGCATGACAAAGGACAAAATGACCAAACAGAACGGCAGATAACAGACAGCATACACTCCATGTATGCAGAAATAAAATATATACAAGAAAGAATATTTACTCCGCCGAAAATTCTTTGATGCGCTGTTCCTCGCTCAACCGGCAGATCAACAATGTGTTATTCTTCTCAGCAACGATATATCCGTCCAGTCCCTGTACCACCACCCTCTTTTCCTGTGTAGTGTGAATCACACAGTTACGGGTTTCATACAACTTTATATTCTCACCTATCTGCGTATTATTATGGGCATCTTTCGGCAAATTCTCGTGCAACGATCCCCAAGTACCCAAATCACTCCATCCAAAGCTGGCAGGAAGGACAAAAATCTCATCCGCCTTCTCCATAATGGCATAATCCACCGAAATGTTCTCGCACAAAGGGAAATTCTGGTTAATCATTTCCTGCTCCTTGTCCGTATAATAATAAGGAAGCAAACGCTCGAACACCTTCGAAATGGCAGGCTGATATACGCGCAGGGCATTCACCACCGTATTTACATTCCACACAAAAATACCGGCATTCCAGAAGAAATTATTTTTTTGAATATAGCGCCGGGCTGTTTCCAGATCGGGTTTCTCTTTAAAAGAATACACCCGGAATACCTCCTTATTGGCGGTAGAAGGTACACTGAGATCAGCTTCAATGTAACCGTAGCCCGTCTCAGGACGGGTAGGTTTCATGCCCAGGGTAAGGATAGCGTCCGAATCGGCCGTAAAATTCATCGCCGAATTAATCACCCGCTGAAACTCCGCAATATTCATCACAATGTGGTCGCTGGGGGTCACCACCATATTGGCCTTAGGATTACGTGCCTTTATTTTCCAACTGACGTATGCTATACAAGGAGCCGTATTGCGACGGCAAGGCTCACGCAAGATATGATCATCAGCAATATCGGGCAACTGCTCCTTTACAGTGTCCGCATACTTCTCTGATGTCACCACCCAAATATTTTCCGGAGGACAGATCCCCTGGAAACGGTCAGCCGTAAGTTGGATCAATGTACGGCCGCAACCCAGTACATCAATAAATTGCTTAGGATAATCAGGAGTACTCATCGGCCAGAAACGGCTTCCAACACCTCCGGCCATTATAACGAGGTGATTATTCTTGATGTTCATATGATTCATTTTTTACGTTGTATGACCGCAAAGATAAGTATTATTTTTTAAAAAAAGTATTGCGTTTTAATTTATATGTTCTATATTTGCATACGACTAACATTTTTTTTGTCATGAAACAACCGACAACTGAAAACTCTGATATAATTAAACTAGTAGCGATATTAGGTGATTTTGCCTTGTTGAACCTTTCTATGATACTTGTGTTTTTTATTCTGAAAGGAATAGATTCACAGGCCATAGCCCATATTTCATTGAAAACCTACCTGCTGACTTCCAACCTGTGCTATATTCCCTGCATATCCATCTTTGGGGTCATACTGCACAACCGCATAGTGCGTCCGGAACAGATTGTAGGCCGCCTGTTAGGAACAATCAGCTTGCATGTAGTCATCTTCCTCACGGTGCTGGCCATTATTAAAGTAGATAACTTCTCACGCATCTATCTGCTTGTTTTCTATCTGTCTTTCATACCTTTAGCTATAGGATGGCGGCTGACATTGCGGTTCTTTGTGAAAATGTTCCGCCGCAGTGGCAGGAACCTGCACGCCACTGTACTGATAGGTGACGGGGACAATATGGTGGAGCTATACCATACGTTGAACGATTTGACTTACGGATACAGGGTTTTAGGCATTTTCTATGATGAGAAGGACTCTAATTACCCCAAAGGGATTCCCTTTAAAGGTCCTGTAAACCAATTATTTGAATGGTTGTCTCATAACACCGTGCACGAACTGTACTGCGGTCTGCCATCCAGCAGAAAGGATGATATTCTGGCCATCATGAACTATTGCGAGAACAATCTGATCCGCTTCTATAGCGTACCTCATGTACGTAATTACATAAAGCGTCAGCTGCAACTGGAATTATTGGGTGAAGTTCCTGTATTGTCCATCCGTACCGAACCGTTGCAGAACCCGGTAAACAGACTGGCAAAACGGTTATTTGATTTGACATTTTCCTCTCTGTTTTTACTTACAATTTTTCCATTTATATACCTATTTGTAGGTCTTATTATTAAAATTTCATCACCTGGTCCCATTTTCTTCAAACAGGAGAGAAACGGGGAAAACGGGAAAATTTTTAAATGCTATAAGTTCCGTTCCATGAAAGTGAATGCATTGTCCGATTCATTGCAGGCTACCAAGAATGATCCCCGCAAGACCAAGTTCGGCAACTTCCTGCGAAAGAGCAATCTGGACGAACTGCCGCAATTCATTAATGTTTTCAAAGGAGAAATGTCTATTGTAGGTCCCAGACCCCATATGCTGAAACATACAGAGGAATATTCCCAACTGATTAACAAATACATGATGCGCCACCTTGTCAAACCCGGAATCACCGGATGGGCGCAAGTCACCGGCTATCGGGGAGAAACCAAAGAACTTTCCCAAATGGAAGGCAGGGTAAGAAGAGACCTGTGGTATATTGAGAACTGGACTTTCCTGCTCGACATCCGCATCATGATAAAAACAGTAACCAACATGTTCCGGGGCGAGAAAAACGCCTATTAATTCAAATCGTAGGAACATTATAAAAAATAAAAAGATATGAAAGGTATTGTACTAGCCGGAGGTTCGGGCACGCGCCTCTATCCTATTACCAAAGGAGTATCCAAACAGTTGCTCCCTGTCTTCGACAAACCCATGATTTATTATCCTATATCGGTACTTATGCTGGCCGGCATACGGGAAATACTCATTATCTCAACCCCATACGACTTACCGAGCTTCAAAAGACTGTTAGGAGACGGAAGCGATTTCGGAGTACGCTTTGAATATGCGGAACAGCCTTCGCCCGACGGACTGGCTCAGGCCTTCATCATCGGCGAGAAATTCATCGGAAACGATTCCGTCTGCCTTGTACTGGGTGATAACATATTCCACGGCAACGGTCTGTCCGCCATGTTGAGAGAATCCGTACGTGCTGCCGAAGAGGACAAGAAAGCAACGGTATTCGGCTATTGGGTCAGTGATCCCGAAAGATATGGCGTAGCGGAATTCGACAAGGATGGCAATTGTCTCTCTATTGAAGAAAAACCTGCCCAACCTAAGTCCAACTATGCCGTGGTGGGACTCTATTTCTATCCCAACAAGGTGGTGGAAGTAGCCAAGAATATCAAGCCTTCGGCACGGGGAGAACTGGAAATCACCACCGTAAACCAGCAATTTCTTCAGGACAAGGAATTGAAAGTACAAACATTGGGCAGAGGTTTCGCATGGCTGGATACCGGTACTCACGACTCGCTGGCCGAGGCAAGTACCTACATCGAAGTCATTGAAAAACGCCAGGGGCTGAAAGTGGCGTGCCTTGAGGGCATAGCTTTGAGAAAAGGCTGGATTACCCCGGAAAAGATGCAGGAACTGGCTCAGCCGATGCTTAAAAACCAATACGGACAATATTTACTGAAAGTTATAAAAGAACTGGGATTAGAATAATGGAAGTTATAAAAACAGCAATAGACGGGGTTTTCATTTTGGAACCCCGTATTTTTAATGATGCAAGAGGGTATTTCTTTGAAAGCTTCTCGGGACGTGAATTTGAAGAAAAAGTATGCAGGACTACATTTGTACAGGATAATGAGAGTTTCTCCACTTATGGTGTATTACGCGGCCTGCATTTCCAGAAACCTCCTTTCACACAAAGCAAACTGGTGCGTGTAATCAAGGGAGCAGTACTGGATGTGGCTGTAGATATCCGGAAAGGTTCTCCCACTTTTGGAAAGCATGTAGCTGTAGAATTGACTGGAGAGAATCACCGGCAGTTTTTTATCCCCCGCGGATTCGCACACGGCTTTGCGGTACTAAGTGACGAAGTGTTGTTCCAATACAAATGTGACCATTATTATGCTCCGCAAAGCGAAGGAGGAATCGCATGGGACGACCCCGATCTAGGCATAGACTGGCGACTTCCGGCCGACAAGGTTATTTTGTCCGACAAGGACAAGAAACATCCGAGATTGAAAGACTATCAAACGGATTTCGACTTTAATCAAAGTTTATATTAAAGGCAGTTTTGATTCTGCGTTTGTCCGGTTTTCGCCAGTGAAATTAAAGAAGCCGAAAACTGCACACCGGACTATCGTAACGTTCAGGACAACATTTCCGAAGATTGACCTATAAAAACAGGGTGCACCTCCTACGAAAGAGATGCACCCTGTTTTTATAGGTCAATATCTTTATATCACTTCTTCTCCATCCCCTCCTGAGGAACATTAAGTCCTGCCTTCAGATTTTCAAAGAATTCACGTCCGAACAAGATCCATGCAGAAGCGCCCGCCACTGCCAGGAAAATAAATCCGACAAGAATCACCTTCTTGCTGGTTCCCGAAGGCAGCAACGGCACACTGGCAGGTTCCACAACGGCAAATACAGGTTTGGCCTCCTGTACTTTAGCCCGTGCCACCTGCAATTGGGTAGCCACCTGGCTATACACCTGATATGCCAGATTCATATCATTCTGCAATCGTTCTCTCTCCGTCAAAGCACTTTGAAGAACAACCCCCTTGTTAGCATCCATGTAATTGGCATAATTCTGCTGGGCTACATAATACTCCTGCTGGCGTTCCTTATACAATTGTTCCAGATAAGCACAATCCTGCTGGGCTTTGGAGACCCTGTACGCTGTGATATACTCCTGAAGCTTCACCACTACCGTGTCTGTAATGGCGGCCGTAACCATCGGGTCCTGCAAAGTCACCGTCACTGTGGTGATGCCGGTTTTCTTATCCACATCAGCAGTAATCGCCTTACGCATGGCTTCCACTTTCTTCGCCTGATCTTCTGTCAGATGGAAAGGATCCAGCTTATTCCCTTCTTCCTCTTCCTTATCGGAGAAGAGAGATTTCACCCCACCTATAGCCGCCCCGGGCAATCCCATCACAGCACCCCACCACGGAGCTTTCTGCTCGTCGAGATAAGCTACAAAAGTAGTATCCACCTCACCGTCCAACGTGGTGACATGTGCATTAAACAGTTCCAGAATGAAAGGAGTAGACGCTACTATATCCGGGAAAAGAGATACGTTCAACGCATCCGCCTCACTGCCCAGACTCATGCCGCCGATCCCCAGCATGGCAGCCATTCCCGACAGGCTCCCCCCGCCGCTTTTGCCGGATTCGGGAGACAATGTCACTTCCACCGTATATTGTTTGGGAATACTCAGAGCAATAATCACCCCTACAATAGCACCTATTCCGGCAGCCTTCAACAGCACCTTTCGGGCAGCCCACAACTTACGGACATACTCCATCAAATCAATTTCCAACTCCTCGTCTTCCCGTGGCCTTTCCTTATTATTCGTATAATTCTTATCTTCCGCCATACTGTTTCTATTTTAAGATATTAGCAATAGATGCAATCATAGTAGCCAATGACGCACTGGTGGTTGCTATGGACAAGGTGTTCTGCAAAGACCAGTTGCTCTTTTCCTTCACCGGAACAATCACCTCACATCCCGGCTGGATCAGCTCACGGCTACCTTTCTTCGCTCTCTTCACCTGACCGTTCATATATACAATATACGCCTTGCTCTTCTTCGCACGGAAACCGTAACCTCCGGCCTGCTCGATATAATATTTCAACGTCTTGCCATCTTCAAATGAAACGGTATTGGGATACATCACAGCCCCACTGATACGTACCGTATTGTTGTATTCAGGAATTTCAATCACATCCCCCTCACGCAATACGATATCCGCACTGGAGCCGGGTTTAAGCATCGCTCTTTCCAGATCGATACCCACATAATAGATATCTCCCAAGTCCAGCCGGTTGACATCAATGGAGTCCTTTCCTGTCTTGGCCATATCCAGAACCGTTTCCATACGTTTGCGTTCATCGTCATTGATACGACGGCTTAAACGGGCCCCTTTGATATAAGCAAACGGAGTCACTCCACCTGCCTTCTTGATCAAATCGGAAAGACGTTCACTCTTCTCTGTCAGCGCATAATCACCTTCATATAAAACCTCACCGGTCACTTGTACATTCACCTGTTCCTGATAAGCAGGACTCTTACGCACATATACTTGATCGTACGGTTGCAACACAAAACCCGGTTCTCCGTCTATCACAAAACCGTCTTTCAGAGAAAACGAGTACATTTGTCCTATGGTGGAAACCGCTTCCGTACCTTTGCTATCCTTGATACGGCGGGAAACATCCACACGGACGGTAGAAGCCGACTCCATCAATCCGCCAGCCTGGATTATAATATCCTCCAAAGTCGTATTGTCGGCAAAAGCGAACTCACCCGGACGGGCAACCTCACCATACACCATGATAGTTCCCACATCCTCCAAGTCATGAATACTGGGAATATAAAGCACATCATTACGCTGTAAAGGTACATCGGGTGCAGTACCGGCCATGATACCTTTTATATCTACTTGAATAACCTCTTTCTTCAAATTCTCACGCTCGCGATGCAACACTGCACGTCCTGTAAAGGCATCACCCATAAGACCTTCAGCCTTTTCCACCAGTTGGCGGACTGTATTCAAAGTTCCTCCGAACTGATAAATGCCCGGACGATAGACAGCACCCTTGATTTCAAGTTTATTCTCAAAACGATCCAGAATAGCTTCAGCAGTCAGCGCATCACCATCTTTTACCTGAAATACGGAATAATCAATATCATCAATCGTATAAATCTGATACTCCTTTCCATTTTGACGAATCATGCGGAGAGAACGGGTATAGGCATCCCCCGAGAATCCACCGGCATACTTCAACAATGTGGCAACACTTTCGTTGTTTTTCATCTCGTATTTCATGGGGCGTTTCACATTACCCTCTATGCTAACCAACGCCTCGTATGGAGGAACGATGATCACATCGCCTTCCTGCAAGCGGATATCATCATTGATTTTACCTTTCATAATAAAATCGTACACATCTACGGTAGCGATTTTCTGTCCTCCGCGCACTACTTGTATATTGCGCAAGCTACCGATATCGCTCACGCCACCGGCACGGTACAGTGCATGAAACACGGTAGAGAAAGAAGACAATGCATAAGTTCCCGGTTGGAACACTTCCCCCATCACGTTCACCTGGATCGTCCGGCTGTTTCCCAAAGTAACCTTGATTTGTGAGGACGGGTTCTGTTCATTATCAAGCCCTGCATAAATCTTATTCAGTTCTTTACGCAAATATTGGTTGGCTTCGGCAATAGTCATACCGTTCAGATAAATTAATCCCAAATCGGGGATCGTGATAGATCCGTCCGGAGATACATTATCGCGGATGGTGGCCTGGTTTGTACCCCAGATGTCAATGATTACCTCATCACCCGGCCCCAGACGGTAATTAGGAGGAGTAGCCAGATTCACACTCGGCTCGAATGTAAGGTTTCTGGTTTCAAAAATGTCCCGTCCATACACCTTATCCTTCTGCATATCTTCCATATCGCCCATGCCCATCCCCTCGTAATAGCGATTGGCAGAAACACTGTCCAACGAGTTCTTCCCTACCACTCTGTCCGCAGCTGAACGTTGGTCGAAAGTAAAATTCTCTGTTACATAGATATCTTCCTGAGTCTTTGTCTTTTCACGCAAACGGTTCCGATTTTGCATCGTTGCATTTGCATCTTTATCAGCAGACCCATTTTGCTGTTCATAAAGTTTCTTTACACGCTTAGCCTGTTCTTGTGTCACTCCTCTACGGGCTAACTCTGTAGCAATCTGACGTTGGTCTTTTCCTTGTTGCATGCCCGTCTTCACATATTCCAACACCTGTTGGTCACTCATAGATTGCTGTGCAAGCACAGAACCCGAGAGGGCAAAAACTAAGACCAGTACGGATAATAGTTTTTTTATCATATAAATTCAATAAACTTAGTAATTTAGCAGCCGCAAAGGTAGATATTATTTTCGATATAGGCGAGTATTATTTCATAAAATATCCCTCTAACAAATATAAAAACGGCTGCCACCTGACGGTGTACAGCCGTTTATTCTTTAATAATCCGTTAGCAGAATTCATTCAGACTTCATTGCACAGCCCTCCTTCTTAAAAAAGGTCTGCAAGGGTAAAACTTGTGCAATACCATTCCGGCCGGATCAGCAATACATATTTACGATGGCTTCGTACAATTCCTGCTTACCGCTTACTTGCTTGGGCTCACCATTCTGCTTAGCATAAGCCACTACGTCTTCCAGTGTCAGCTTGCCTTCTTCAAATTCTTTACCTTTGCCACTGTCGAATGAAGCATAACGGTCTGACAACATCTTGCAGTAAGGAGATTCATTAAGCAAAGCAGCAGCACTTTCCAATGCACGCGCCATAGCGTCCATACCTGCAATATGGGCGATAAAGATATCTTCCAGATCAGTAGAGTTACGACGTGTCTTGGCATCGAAGTTGGTACCGCCATTACCCAAACCGCCATTGCGGATAATCTGCATCATGGCCTGGGTCAGTTCGTAATTGTCGATAGGGAACTGGTCTGTATCCCATCCGTTCTGATAATCGCCACGGTTAGCGTCAATAGATCCCAACATTCCGTTATCTACCGCAACAGCCAGTTCATGTTCAAATGTATGACCAGCCAACGTAGCATGATTCACTTCAATGTTCACCTTGAAATCCTTGTCCAGTCCGTGAGTTTTCAAGAACCCTACCACAGTTTCGGTATCCACATCATATTGATGCTTAGTCGGCTCCATCGGTTTGGGTTCAATCAGGAAAGTACCTGTAAACCCTTTGCTCCGGGCATAATCGCGGGCAATGGTCAACATCTGAGCCAGATGTTCTTTCTCACGCTTCTGATCTGTATTCAATAAAGACATATACCCTTCACGTCCACCCCAGAACACGTAATTGGAGCCACCCAGTTCGATGGTAGCGTCAATAGCGTTCTTTATTTGGACAGCAGCGCGGGCAACCACATCAAATTCGGGGTTTGTAGCAGCACCGTTCATATAGCGTGCATGACCAAAAACATTTGCCGTGCCCCATAACAATTTGATTCCGGTTTCAGCCTGTTTCTGTTTGGCATAAGCAACTATCTCTTTCAGATTCGCTTCATATTCCTCGATTGTATCGGCTTCCTCACACAAGTCCACATCATGGAAACAATAATATTCGATTCCCATTTTCTGCATGAATTCAAAGCCGGCATCCATCTTATTCTTGGCAGCCTGCACCTTATCGGCATCGCCGTTCCAAGGGAATTTCTTTGTTCCGCCGCCAAACTGGTCACCGCCCTCGGCACACAAAGTATGCCACCATGCCATAGCAAACTTCAACCAGTCTTTCATCTTCTTGCCGTTTATTACCTTTTCAGCATCATAATAACGGAACGCCATCGGGTTCTTACTTTCCTTACCTTCAAATTTAATCTTTCCTATACCGGGAAAATACTCTTTTGTAGCCATAATTCTTTACTTATTTTAATAACTTGTTCTAATTTATCTACTATCTTTTTTCAACACGCAAGCGGATAGCCATTTCTTTATCCGAAGGTCCTTAAAAGGCAGCCATCGCTCTCTCCAGATTGGATTTCCAGCGGGCATACGCATCATCGTAAGCAGTGCGCTGTGCCACATCAGGCTCTATCACCTCCAGTTTTTCCAATGTGGCAAATGCCTCGTTGTTATCTTTATAAACACCCGCGCCTATGCCGGCCCCCTTGGCGGCGCCCACCGATCCATCCGTGTCATACAGTTCGATTACAGCCCCTGTCACTCCCGCCAACGTTTCGCGGAAGATAGGACTGAGAAACATATTGGCATGTCCGGCATGAATCTTCTGTACAGGGATACCCATCTGCTCCATGATATCAATACCGTATTTAAACGAGAACACGATCCCTTCCTGTGCGGCACGAACAATATGCTGCTTTCCATGCAAGTTAAAATTAACTCCACATATAGAGCATCCTGTCTCTTTATTTTCCAGCATACGCTCCGCCCCGTTACCAAAAGGAAGAATACTTACTCCGGCACTGCCGACAGGAGCCTGTGCCGCCAGCCTGTTCATATCACTGTAAGAAATACCTTCGGGAGCCACATTACGTTTCACCCACGAATTCAATATACCGGTACCATTGATACACAACAACACTCCCAGACGGGTCTGCTCGGCAGTATGATTTACATGGGCAAAAGTATTCACCCGGGATTTCGGATCATAATTTACCTCACCGTTCACGCCATATACCACTCCCGATGTTCCTGCCGTAGAAGCAATCTCTCCCGGATTGAACACATTGAGCGACAAAGCATTATTAGGCTGGTCTCCGGCGCGATAGGTTACAGGAATTCCCTCTTTCAGGCCCAATTCTTTGGCAGCCCATGCATTTACACGCCCCTGCTCGCCAAAAGTCGGTTTGATATCAGCTATCAGCGAACGGTCGAATCCATAATAATCCATCAGGAAGCCCGCGACATCATTTGCCTGAAAATCCCAGAACATCCCTTCGGACAAACCGGACACCGTGGTACAAATATCCCCCGTCAGTTTCATAGCGATATAATCGCCGGGCAGCATTATTTTATAAATACGTTCGTACACAGCAGGCTCATTCTCTTTAATCCATGCCAGTTTGGAAGCGGTAAAATTCCCCGGAGAGTTCAGCAGATGAGAAAGACATTGCGTTTCCCCCAATGCCTCAAACGCTTTCTGCCCGTATGGAACCGCCCGTGAATCACACCATATAATAGCCGGACGTAATACATTTTGCCCTTTATCCACACAAACCAGTCCGTGCATCTGATAAGAGATACCGATAGCGGCAATTCCATCCGGACCGATCCCACTCCCGGCCATGACAGCCTGAGTTGACAATTTCAGATTTTCCCACCAATTTTGCGGATCCTGCTCAGCCCATCCGGGGCGGGCAGCCATAATAGCAGCCTCTGTTTTAGGGAAGAATGCAGAAGAAACACACTTTCCGGTCTCTGCATTTACCAAACTCGCCTTTACCGACGAACTGCCAATATCATAACCTAATAGGTACATTTAAATTGAAAATTTAAGAATTTAAAAATAATAGTCTCTGTCCCGATGCTTATCAGCATTATCCTTCCAAGGAAAGGCCGGTGAAGAATCCCAAAGCATGTACCGATTCCCCGAAACGACCAGGCGGAATATTCTCACAGCAATCACAACAAGGCTAAAGTTATCTGTCTGTTATCACTTCGTTCCCGACTTATTATATATTGAACGATCGAACTTATAGAAGCGTGCCGCCCTGTGGCATACGCCTACCTGTTTTTCCTCCAAAGGTACTACATATGGCATCAACGCTATCTTCTTATGGAAGTTCCTTACATCAAACACCTTATCATAAATCAACTGATAGACAGTCCGCAACTGGGCTGCCGTAAACTTCCGGGGAAGCAAGTCGAACATTACGGAAGGGGCATATTCCACATAATGGCGTATATGTACCAATGCATCCTGCAAAATCTGGAAATGATCGAACGCCAGGCTTTTCACCTCCGTCACAGGCGTCCAGCAAGCATCGTATTTATCAGACAGCTGTTCGAACCGTCTGTCAATCTTCACCAATGTCAGATAAGCGATAGTCACAATGCGGTCTATTTTCTTCTCGTCCAAACGATGAAAACGTTCCAGCCACAGCACATCCTTAGGGTTACGGGTACGGTCTTTCGATCCATACGCCTTAAACTGGGTAAGCTTCACATTCTTCAGGCCCGTCAACTCATTCAACACCCGCTTGGCCGCCTCATCCAGATCCTCATCGTCATAGATAAGGCTGCCCGGCAACTTCATGTTATTATATCCGTCCTCGGACTGTTTCCCCACCTGCCTTACCAACAGGACACGGAACTGCTCTCCATCAAACCCAATCAGCACACAGTCCACAGATACATGTAAATTAATCGTCTGGTTTATTTCCGACATAGTAATATGGCTTTTATCATTTCCGGCAGCAAAGATAAATACTATTTTTCGAATTACACAAAACAATATATTTATTTTTATTATGTTCCAAAACACTATTTTTCAATATAATAAATATCATCCATCATACAA
>OJOA01001094.1_pt1 | contig 14729 bp, 9 predicted proteins | sample 1597991 | NCBI WGS metagenome assembly OJOA01 (sample SAMN01915207, study PRJEB22387) | human gut metagenome | isolation source: stool | host: Homo sapiens | place: USA | reverse complement strand
AACACCGGTGCCACGCCGCACATTCCGGACATTCCCGGCATTCGCACCACTCCGGGCGTATACACCAGCACCGGTCTGATGGACGTCGACGAGCTTCCGCAACGGCTGGTGATCATCGGCGCCGGATTCATCGGACTTGAGTTCGCTTCGATGTTCGCCGATTTCGGCACGGCGGTCACCATCGATTTGGTGACGGCCGACAACACCTATCGCGGCGGAAACATCGCTCCGGGCATGCAGATGCGCTTCCGTGCGCTGCACGACTGTACGGCCAGTCTGCCCCTGTGCGGGGCGTGCGACGAGCCGGTGCTGCTCGGACGCTCGACCGTCGAGGCCATCCAGGCGGGGGTGCTCCAGGGCATGCTTTTCGAAATCGAGGGCTACATCGCCCGCCTGCAGGGCCGTTGCGCGGACCTCTGCGTGATTTTTACGGGTGGCGACGCGAAATACTTTGCGAAACGGATTAAAAATACGATATTTGCAGACTGTAATTTGGTCTTTCGCGGATTGAACAGAATTTTAGAGTACAATGCAAGTGAAGAAAACCCTATTCTGCCTGGCCGTTGCGGCGTCAGCCCTCATCCCGGCAAGCCTTTCGGCCCAGACGAGCAGCATTAACGCCTTCTCTCCCTATACAATGTACGGAATCGGCGAGCTCAACACACAGGGAACGCTGCCGACCCGTTCGATGGGAGGTGTGGGTGTCGCCATGCGGAATTCGGGGGTTATGAATCTGCTCAATCCCGCCTCCTACAGCGTGACGCCGCAGAAGAGCGTCCTCTTCGACTTCGGAGTCGAGGGGCAGAACTACTACAACGCGCAGACGGCCGAAGGGGCCACCAAGCGCACGGCCTACAATACGTTCAACTTCCACGACATCGCCTTCCAGCTCCCGCTGGCCAAGAAGCTCGGCCTGGGCTTCAGCCTGACGCCCTACAGCTCGGTGGGCTACCGCGTGAAGTACAACCAGACCTACGGCGGTCCCGAGGATGACCCCATCTGGGGCAACGTGGGCCGCATCCAGTACCAGTACCAGGGCGAGGGCGACGTGACGGAGGTCAAGCTGGGCGTGGGCTGGGAGGTGGTCAAGAACCTCTCGGTGGGCATCGCCGTCCAGTACTACTGGGGCGATATCGACCGCACGTTCGTCATGACGCCGCAGGCCATCACGGGCGACGGCAACTTCTCGTCGACCGTCGGCACGGACAACTACAGCATCTCGTCGTTCAAGGGGCAGCTCGGCGTGCAGTGGAACGCCATCATCGACCGCAAGCGGCTGCTCACGGTGGGCGCCACCTACGACTTCGGCGGCGACCTCAACCCCACGGTGACCAAGAGCATCTATGTGGGCGACCTCTACAATACCACCATCAAGGGCGATACGACCCACCTGGCGCTGGTGCTGCCGCGTCAGCTGGCCGTGGGCGTCTACTACCAGACCTCGAAGTGGGCCATGGGCGTCGACTACGTCTATCAGAACTGGGGCGGCCGCAACGGCAATGTCGAGCATACGGGCGTGACCCCCGAGACGGCGCCCGACGGAAGCACCGTGATGAGGTCGTACGAGGTGGCCTATACCGATACGCATACCGTCAAGCTGGGCGTGGAGTACACCCCCAACCGCTACGACATCCGCAACTTCTTCAAGCGGTGGGCCTATCGGCTGGGCCTGCGTTACGGTACCTACCACCAGACCTTCGGCGGACAGCGCCTCGACCAGATGGCCGTGACGTTCGGCGTGGGCGTTCCGGTCAAGTACCGCGCCTTCTCGTCGATTGACGTGGGCGTGGAGTACGGCATGCGCGGTTTCAACGTCGCGGAGCGTCTGGGTCTCGTGCGCCAGCAGTACATCAAGTTCTCCATCGGATTCACCCTCTTCGCCGGCGCCGAGAACAACGAATACTGGTTTCTCCGTCCGAAGTATGATTAACCTCTGAAAATTTGTATTTCTGTCGGTTTCGTCGTATTTTTGCACATCCGCAGCGCGGCACAGCCCCCTCCTCCGGTAACACACGCAACAACAATAAAACAAATACTCATTGACCCATGAAACACGTCAAAATCTTGCTCGCCGCTGCAGCCTGCCTGGTTGCTTCGGCTTCCATGGCACAGGACCTCAACGCACCCCAGTATGCCAAGTGGGGCTCGACGCTTGAGGAGAAGCAGCAGAACATCCTCAACAGCAACTTCCTGAAGGAGTCGTGCGACAACCGCGACTACGATGCAGCCGCCCGTTACCTCAACGCCCTGATTAAGAGCTGCCCCGAGGCTTCGTCGGCCATCTACCAGCGCGGCGCCATTGTCTACAAGAACAAAATCAACCGTGCGAAGAGCCTCGCCGAGAAGAACGCCTACGTTGACTCGCTGATGCTCATGTACGACCTGCGCGCCAAGTACTTCGGCGACAACCCGAAGCAGGGTACCGCCTACATCCTCGACCGCAAGGCCCGCGAGTATGTCATCTACCGTCCCTCCGACCGTGCCGGTATCCGCAAGCTCTTCCGCGAGGCCATCGATGCCGGCGGCGAGAACGTTGACCCGGAGACCGTAGCCCTCTACTTCGGCAACCTCTGCGAGGATTACAAGACCACCGACGAGGTGACCCCCGACGAGGTGATTTCGGAGTACGACCGTCTGACGCCCATCTTCGAGAACAACCCCGATGCCATCGAGAGCAAGAATCAGTTTGACGCCGCCTTCGGTCTGAGCGGTGCCGCCAGCTGCGACAACCTCGAGGAGCTCTTCCGCAAGAAGCTCGAGGCCAACCCCGACGACGAGGCAACCCTTGCACAGGCCGTATCGCTCATGTCGCGTGCCAACTGCGACGGAGAGTTCTTCTTCACGACGGCCGAGAAGTATTACAACGCTCACCCCACCTCGGAGACGGCGCTCTCCCTGGCACAGGGCTTCCAGGCCAAGGGTGAGTATGACAAGGCCATCAAGTATCTGAACGAGGCGCTTGCCACCGAGACCGACAACATCGAGCGTGAGAAGCTGCTCGTCCGCATCAGCCTCGTGGACCTCGTGGCCGCCAACTATTCGGGTGCCGCAGCCGCCGCACGTCAGCTGCGTGAGCTCAACCCCGAGAACGGTCTTTCGTACTTCGTGCTGGCTCAGTGCTATGCCGCTTCGGCCGCTGCATGTGACGGCATCGCCGGACAGGCAACCTTCTGGGCTGCTTACGACACGATGTCGCAGGCCGTGAACCTGCTGCAGGACAGCCCCGAGTATCTGGAGAATGCCAAGACGGCCCTTGCGTCCTACCGCAACCACTTCCCCACCTCGGAGGAGTGCTTCTTCAACGAGCTGCAGCCCGGTGCCCGCTACACCGTAACGTGCGGTACGGCAGCCGGTGTGGTTACGACCGTTCGTACGCGCTAAACGCTCCGGATGGGAACCATTCTCATGAAGTATCTCAAGGTAGCACTTTCCCTTGCGGGAAGTGCTATCTTGCTATTCTCCTGCGGGGAGTCCGGGCAGCAGACGGATGAGGCGGCCAACGAGGCGATGATGACCGAGTACAGCGAGAACCTCTTGATTGTCATGTCGCAGAACGGCCGCAAGTCCTATGTCTTCACCACTCCGCTCGTCGAGGGCTACACGCTCGGCGCGGAACCCTACCGCGAGTTCCGCAAGGGTGTGAAAATCACCACCTACAAGGATGATTCGCTTTCGTCGGTCGACGCCGTGCTGACGGCCAACTACGCCATCTACTACGAAAACCGCGAACTGTGGGAGGCGAAGGGCAACGTGGTGGTCGAGAAGTCGGACGGCAAGACGCTCTATACGCAGCAGCTCTTCTGGAATGCCCGTACGGGGAAAATCTACTCGAATGTCGACTCGAAAATCGTCCAGAACGGAGGCCGCGACGTCTTCATCGGCGAGGGCTTCGAGTCGGACGAGCAGTTCCGAGACTGGCGGTTCCGCCGGATGAAGGGGCAGATGGAGGTCGATGCCACACCCCGCCAGCCGGCCGACTCCACGGAACGGGCCGAGCGGGACAGCGTGCGTGCCGAGCGCCGTGCAGCTGCAGCTACTCCGCAGTCGCAGACGCGTCCGGGTCCCGCTCCACGCGTCCGTTACTCTTCGCCGCGCTCCTCGCAACCCGCGCGCAAGGAGGTGTCGGCTCCCGCGCCCGTCGCCTCGCAGTCGGTGCCGAGTCTGCAGGGTGCCGCAGAGAGCGCCCGTAACTCCTCCGGGGAGCGTTCCACGCTGAAGACTGAACGCCTTGAGCTGGCGGCTCCCTCCAAGCTGTCGACGTCCGATGGGGAGCAGAAGTAGCGCCGAAAAGTAAAGTCACGCATAGATAAGAATAACACCTAAAAAGTGTAGCCACCGATGTTGTCTTCCGTCATACTGATTGCCGTCATGCTGCTGCTGTCGGCCTTCTTTTCGGGCATGGAGATTGCCTTCACGAGCAAGAACCGCCTCAAGCTGGAAATCGACCGCAAGCAGAGCCGGATGTTCGACTTCATCGCCGACATCTTCGCCCGCCACCCGGGGCAGTACATCACCACCATTCTGGTGGGCAACAACATTGCGCTGGTCGTCTACTCGCTCTACATGTCGTTGCTGCTGCGCGGCATCTTCCACCTGCTGGGGTGGGAGCGGATTGCCCAGGAGGGGTCGGTGGCCATCGAAACGGCCGTCTCGACCGTGATTATCATCTTCGTGGCGGAGTTCCTCCCCAAGTCCGTATTCCGCAACAGCCCCAACTTCTACTACCGCTCGCTGGCTCCGGTCATCTACTTCTTCTACATCGTGCTCTATCCCATCGCGCGGCTGACGACCCTCATCTCGCAGGGCATCCTCTTCCTGGCGGGCCGCCGGCTCAAGCGCCAGGTGGCCGAGCCGAAGTTCGACCGCGAGGACCTCGCCGCGCTGCTCGATACGGCCGGCACGGAGCAGGGACCCGAGCCCGACCAGGAGCTGAAACTCTTCCAGAATGCGCTCGACTTCGCCGACCTGCGCGTGCGTGACTGCATGGTCCCGCGGGTTGATATCGAGGCCGTGGACCTGGACGACACCACCCTCGAACAGCTCACCGAGCGTTTCGTCGAGACGAAGTATTCGCGCATCTTCGTCTGGCGCAAGAGCATCGACAACATCGTGGGTTATGTCAACTCTAAGAGCCTCTTCACGGCGCCCAAGAGCATCGAGAGCGTCATGATGGAGGTGAGCTTCGTGCCGGAGACCATGCCGCTGCAGTCCGTGCTCGAGAACTTCATCAAGCACCGCAGCAACGTGGCCGTCGTTATCGACGAGTTCGGCGGCACGGCGGGCATCATCTCGCTCGAGGATGTGCTCGAGCAGATTTTCGGCGAAATCGAGGACGAGCACGACGTGCCCGACCTGATTGAGAAGCAGGTTGGCGAGCAGGAGTGGGTCTTCTCGTGCCGTCTGGAGGTGAAGTACCTCAACGAAAAGTACGACCTGGGCATCGAGGAGAGCCGCGAGTACGACACGCTGGCCGGATTCATCCTCTTCCACAACGAAGGCATCCCTTCGCCCGGAGAGACCGTTTCGGCGGGCAACCTCCAGGTGAAGATTCTCCGCACGACCCGTTCGCGCATCGAACTGGCGCGGGTCCGCAAGCTCTGAGCTTCCGGGGCCCGGGTCGGTCGGAGCCTGTCCGAGGGGCAGGAAATGGAGAAGCGCGTCCGGCGAGGGTCGTGAGAGCTTCTGAGGCATGAGGTCCGCATGCAGATGTGTCGGGCGATATGCCCGAAAGAGGCGGATGGAAGATGCTCCGAAGAGCGTGCGCAGTGAATCGTACGCAATCGCGGGCAGTCGGAATGGAGAGGCAGAATGGACAAGCGGAATGATTCCCGCATGGCAGTTGATGACCGAGGGGATTTTTCCGCTTTTTTATGGCATATTTACGAGAATATTTATTATCTTTGGCCCTAATTCGGAACGCCTTCTGCCGCTCCGCCTCGGCGGGGCTGTCGCAGCCCGACGACGCGGAAGGTTAGCACCAAGCAAACAAATATTTAACGTTTTCATATGGCAAGTTTAAACACCTTACGGACCAAGTTCGGCATCGTGCTTTCGATTATCATCGCACTCGCCCTCTTGGCATTCATCCTGTCGCTGAAGACCGAGATGGGCTTCTCGGGCAATGACCCCCGCGTGGGCGTCATCGACGGCGAGAAAATCAACTATTCGGAGTATTACGAGACCTACGAGCGCGTGCGTTCGCAGAGCGGCACCGTCGATTCCGACGAGCAGCAGTCGGCCATGCTGGCCAACGCAGCCTGGCAGCAGCTCTTCTCGAAGTATGTGCTCGACCCGGGCTTCGAGCGCCTCGGCCTTCGCGTGACGGAGCCCGAGCGTATGGCCATGGTGAGCGGCGAGCAGCCCTCGCAGGCCTTCTTCAACGCCTTCGCCGACCCCCGTACGGGCAGCTACAACGTGGCGGCCGTAAGTCAGTTCCTTGCCCAGGCCGAGACCAACTCCCAGGCGCAGGCCGCATGGCAGGCGCTCAACGAGCAGGCGCGTCTCGAGCGTCTCTTCCAGAAGTATATGGGTTTGGTTCGCGGCGGCACCTATGTGAACGCTCTGGAGGTGGCCAACGGCGTTGCTTCGGCGAACAACACCTTCTCGGGTCGTTGGGCCGGCAAGAAGTACGCTTCGATGCCCGATTCGCTCTTCACGGTCAGCTCGTCGGAGATGAACGAATACTACAAGAGCCACAAGCAGATGTTCAAGCAGCAGCCTTCGCGCACGCTCTCCTACGTCATCTTCGAGGTGAACCCTACCGATGACGACATGCTCGCGCTGGAGAAGCAGGCCAAGGAGGTGGGTGCCCAGCTGGCAGCCTCCGACGAGGTGCGCACCTTCGTACGCAGCAACCGCAACGGCCGCATCGCCGAGAACTACGTCTCGGCAGCCCAGCTTACCGACGACGAGGCCGAGGCGCTGACCGCCGGCAAGCAGTACGGTCCCGTGCTGAAGAACAACGAGTGGACGATGGCCCGCGTGCTCGACGTCAAGACGGCGCCCGATTCGCTGGGCATCAAGCACATCGTGCTTCCCTATACCGAGGAGTCGCTGGCCGACAGCCTCATGGGCGTGCTGCGCGGCGGTGCCGACTTTGCCGAGCTGGCTTTGCGCTACTCGGTTTATGACGCTACGGCTGCCAACGGCGGCGAGGTGGGCGTGCTTCCCTTCTCGGCCTTCACGGGCGAGTTTGCCGAGGCTCTGGCCGGCGCCAAGAGCGGTGACATCGTGAAGATTGCCTCGGGCGACGCCATCCAGATTATGCAGGTCTACCGTGCCGACAAACCCTCGAAGCACTACCAGATTGCCTCCATTACCTATCCCGTCGAGGCCTCGACGGCTACCCGCACCCAGGTGCACAACGCCGCCGGCACCTTCTCGGTCAACGCCAAGGAGTCCTTCGCCGATGCAGCCACGACGGCTGCCGTGACGCCGCGCGTGGCTACCCTCGTGCAGGGCGACCGTACGATTCGCGGTCTGGAGGATTCGCGCGAGGTTGCCCGCTGGGCCTACGGCGCCAAGGTGGGTGACATCTCCGAGATTTTCACCGTGGACAACGACTATGTGATTGCCACGCTGACGGCCATCGACGACGACGAGTATGCCTCGCCCGAGAAGGTCGCCTCGCAGATTCGCATGCAGCTGCTTCGCGACAAGAAATATGACGCCATCGTCAAGGAGCTCTCGGGCTCGACGCTCGAAGAGCAGGCCGCAAGCCTCGGCTCGGAGGTTGCCCCCTTCGAGAACGTCGGCTACGCTTCGTTCTACATCAATGGCCCCGGCATCGAGCCCCGTCTGGTAGGTGCCATCGCTTCGACCACCGAGAAGGGGGTTGTTTCGGCTCCCGTCAAGGGTATGTCGGGCGTCTATGTCTTCGTGGTGGACAACATCGCCACCGAGGAGAAGCAGACGGCCGAGGGTGAGAAGGTGCGTGCACAAGCCGTGGCCGAGAACATGGCCCAGCAGATGGCTCTTCCCGCCATCCAGCAGATGGCTGAAATCCAGGACCTGCGCGGCAAGTACTTCTAACGGCGCGGCCCAACATCCGATTGAGAAGAGCCGGACCTCGAGGTCCGGCTCTTTCTTTTTCCCGTTTTTTTGCCTATCTTTCGGAGACGAAATGCTCCCGCAGAGCGATTCACGAAAAACATCATACGGATATGAACAACTTCATCTATTACAATCCTACGCGCCTGGTCTTCGGCAAGGGGACCATTGCCCGGCTGTCGAAACTCATTCCCGCAGGCAAGCGCATTCTGGTCACCTTCGGCGGCGGCAGCGTCCGCAAGAACGGCGTATATGACCAGGTTACGAAGGCCCTCGAGGGGCACGAACGGTTCGAGTTCTGGGGCATTGAGCCCAATCCTTCGGTCGAGACGGTCCGCGAGGCGGTAGCTCTGGGCCGCGAGAAGCAGGTCGACTTCCTGCTGGCCGTGGGCGGCGGCTCGGTCATCGACGGCACGAAACTCATCGCTGCGGGCCTCTGCTACGAGGGTGACCCGTGGAAGATTGTCCTCAAGGGTCAGGCCTCGGCGCAGCTCCCCTTCGCAACGGTGCTTACGCTGCCCGCCACGGGCTCCGAGATGAACAGCGGAGCGGTTATCTCGCGCCACGAAACGCGTGAAAAGAGAGCCTTCTACGGCACCTATCCGCAGTTCTCGATTCTCGACCCCGAGGTGACCTACTCGCTGCCCAAGCGTCAGATTGCCTGCGGTCTGGCCGATACGTTCGTGCATGTGCTCGAGCAGTACCTCACCACGACGGGCCAGTCGCGCGTGATGGACCGCTGGGCCGAGGGTATCCTCCACACGGTGGTCGAGGTAGCTCCCCGTGCCCTGAGCGGCGAACATGATTATGATACCATGTCGGACTACATGCTCTCGGCAACGCTGGCGCTCAACGACATGATTCGCATGGGCGTGACGCAGGACTGGGCGACCCACATGATTGGCCACGAGCTGACGGCGCTCCACGGCCTGACGCACGGCGCCACGCTGGCGATTGTTGCCTGCGGTACGATGCGCGTGCTGCGCGACCAGAAGCACGGCAAGCTGCTTCAATTCGGCGAGCGCATCTGGGGCATTGCCGACGGCACGGAGGAGGAGCGCATCGACCGGACGATTGCCCGCACCGAGGAGTTCTTCCGCTCGCTGGGGCTCTCGACCCGCCTCTCGCAGGAGGGTATCGGTGAGGCGACGATTGCCGAGATTGAGCGCCGCTTCAATGCCGAAGGTGTTGCCTATGGCGAGGCCGGCAACGTGACGGGAGCCGTTGCACGCCGGATTCTCGAGGCCTGTCTCTAAGGGAAAATTGGCCGAACCGACCGAACCGGCCGCACAGGCTGAACCGACTAACCGCTCCCGACTCAACCGGGCTGGTCAGCCGATTCTGCCGAATCGAGCCGAGCCGGCAGGGTCGGTCGGGTTTTCCGGGACGGGCACATCACCGCTTCGGATATCAACGCAGCGAAGCCGGGTCCATCAATGGACCCGGCTTCGCCTTTTTTGTGCGGGGCATTCCGTGCCGGCAACGGTTGGGCAATTGCCTTGGCAGGGTAGTCGGTTTTGCCCCGATGGGGCATTCGTTTTACCTTGGTAGGGTAGTGCTTTACCCCGGTGGGGCAGTCGCCTTTGGCTGGGTAGGGTAGTGCTTTTACTCCGATGGGGCAGTCGCTTTTGCCTCGGAGGGGCAGTCGCCCCTTTCCCCTCCGAGGAGCGGGGCCGGGACAAAAAAATACCCGCCGGATGCATCCGGCGGGTATTTCGTACATGCGTCGCTTCGGTTACTCGGCGAGCAGAATCTCAAGCATCTTGATGGCTGCCGTGGCAATCGGCGTACCGGGGCCGAAGATGGCGGCGGCACCGTCGCGATAGAGCTCGTCGTAATCCTGGTGAGGAATAACGCCTCCCACAATCACGATGATATCCTCGCGGCCCAGCTTCTTGAGCTCGGCAATCAGCTGCGGAACCAGCGTGAGGTGACCTGCGGCCAGCGACGATACGCCCACTACGTGAACGTCGTTCTCGACGGCCTGCTTGGCGGCCTCCTCCGGAGTCTGGAAGAGCGGACCCATGTCGACGTCGAAGCCGATGTCGGCATAACCCGTGGCAACCACCTTGGCACCACGGTCGTGACCGTCCTGACCCATCTTGGCAATCATGATGCGCGGCTGACGGCCCTCCTTCTTGGCGAACTCGGCGCACAGCTCCTTGGCGCGCTCGAAAGACTTGTCGTTTTTCACTTCTGAAGAGTATACACCCGAGATGGAACGAATAACTGCCTTGTAGCGGCCTACGACTACCTCGCAGGCATCGGAAATCTCACCCAGCGTAGCGCGCACCTTGGCTGCCTCGACGGCCAGCTCGAGCAGGTTGCCCTTCTTGGTCTTCACGCACTCGGTGATGGCGGCCAGAGCCTTCTTCACGGCCTCGTTGTCGCGCGTTGCGCGCAGCTCCTTCAGACGCTTGATCTGGCTCTCGCGTACGGCGGTGTTGTCGACGGCCAGGATGTCAATCGGGGCCTCCTTCTCAAGCCGGTACTCGTTCACGCCGATAATCTTCTCGGCGCCCGAGTCGATGTGAGCCTGCTTGCGTGCGGCAGCCTCCTCGATACGCATCTTCGGAATACCGGTCTCGATGGCCTTGGCCATACCGCCCAGCTTCTCGACCTCCTGGATGTGCTCCCAGGCCTTGTGTGCAATCTCGTTGGTGAGGGTCTCGACATAGTACGAACCGGCCCACGGGTCGATTTCGCGGCAGATGCTGGTCTCCTCCTGGATGTAAATCTGGGTGTTGCGGGCGATACGTGCCGAGAAGTCGGTCGGCAGCGCGATGGCCTCGTCCAATGCGTTGGTGTGCAGCGACTGGGTGTGGCCCAGAGCGGCGCCCATGGCCTCGATGGCCGTACGTGCAACGTTGTTGAAGGGGTCCTGCTCCGTAAGCGACCAGCCCGAGGTCTGCGAGTGGGTACGCAGTGCCAGCGACTTGGGGTTCTTCGGGTCGAACTGCTTGACAATCTTGGCCCACAGCATACGTGCGGCACGCATCTTGGCAATCTCCATGAAGTGGTTCATGCCGATGGCCCAGAAGAACGACAGACGCGGTGCGAAGGCGTCAATCGACATGCCGGCGTTGATACCTGCGCGCAGGTACTCCAGACCGTCGGCCAGCGTGTAGGCCAGCTCGATGTCGGCCGTTGCGCCTGCCTCCTGCATGTGGTAACCCGAAATCGAAATCGAGTTGAACTTGGGCATGTTCTTCGAGGTGTACTCGAAGATGTCGGCGATGATGCGCATCGAGAACTCGGGCGGGTAGATATAGGTGTTGCGCACCATGAACTCCTTGAGGATGTCGTTCTGAATCGTACCCGAAAGCTGGTCGAGCGTGCAGCCCTGCTCCAGACCGGTGACGATGTAGAAGGCCAGAATGGGCAGCACGGCGCCGTTCATGGTCATCGAAACCGACATCTTGTCGAGCGGAATGCCGTTGAAGAGCACCTTCATGTCCTCGACCGAGCAAATCGACACACCGGCCTTGCCCACGTCACCAACCACACGCGGATGGTCGGCGTCGTAGCCGCGGTGCGTAGCCAGGTCGAAAGCCACCGACAGACCCTTCTGACCGGCCGCCAGGTTGCGGCGATAGAAGGCGTTGGACTCCTCGGCGGTCGAGAAACCGGCATACTGGCGGATGGTCCACGGACGCATCACATACATCGTCGAGTAGGGACCGCGCAGGAAGGGGGCGATACCTGCCGCATAGTTCAGGTGCTCCATGCCTTCGAGGTCTTCGGCCGTATAGGTTCCCTTGACGGGAATGCGCTCGGCCGTCAGCCACGGCTCCACCTGTCCGCAGCCCTTCGAGGCGCAGCAGCTCTTCTGCTGACCGCCTTCGTATTTTAATTCTGAAAATTTAGCTCTCATGATTAGATTCCCATCTCTTTAAGGTAGAACTTCAGTGTCTCGAGCACGTTCGACTTCACGTTGATGAAGTTGGTGATGCCCTGTGCCTCGAGTTCGGGCGTGCAGGCGGGTGCACCGGCCACAACGAGGATGGCCTTGCCGCCGAGCAGCTCCTTGACCTTCGGAGCGACCGTTGCGTAGTCGTCGTCCGATGCGCAGACAACGACGATTTCGGCTTTCGATGCGAGTGCGGCCTCGACGCCCTCCTCAACCGACTTGAAGAAGGTGTTGTCGATGACGCGGATACCGGCGCAGGCGAAGAAGTTGCACGAGAACTGGGCGCGTGCACGGGCCATTGCCAGACTGCCGCAGGTGAGCATGAATGCCTTGGGCTCCTTGCCGCTGCGGTCCACGTGCAGACGCATGGCCTCGAATGCCATGGCGCCGCGGTAGGGCTTCAGCGTGTTGCCCTCGCTCTCGGGACGCGTTACGCACTCCTGCTTGATCTCCTCGCCGGCCTTCTCCGTGAAGTTGGGGTACTGGTTGGCGCCCAGCAGAATCTGACGGCGCGTGGCGATGTTCTTGTCCTTGGCTGCAGCCGAAGCCTTGACGCGCTCTACGATGAAGCCCGACTTGTAGGCCTCCGTGTAGCCGCCCTTCTCCTCAATCTCGAGGAAGAGCTTCCAGGCCTCGTTGGCAATCGACTGGGTGAGGTTCTCGATGTAGTACGAACCGCCGGCCGGGTCAACCACCTGGTCGAAGTGAGCCTCGTGCTTGAGCAGCAGCTCGACGTTGCGGGCGATGCGCTTCGAGAATTCGGTCGGAGCCTCGAACGATGCGTCGAACGGCGTCACCTCCAGCGAGTGGATGCCGGCGATGGAGGCCGACATGGCCTCGGTCGTGCCGCGGAGCATGTTCACATAGGGGTCGTATACGGTCTGGTTCCAGGTCGAGGTTACGGCGTGGGTGTACATCTTGCAGGCGCAATCTTTCTCGGGGTTGTATGCCTTGACGATGTTGGCCCAGAGCATGCGGGCGGCGCGGAACTTGGCCATCTCCATGAAGTAGTTCGAGGTGACGGCCATCGAGAAGCGGAGCTTGCGGGCAGCCTCGTCGACGCTCAGACCGGCGTCCATCAGACGCACCAGATAGTCGTGACCGGCCGAGAGCGTGAAGGCGAGCTCCTCGACGATGGTCGAGCCGGCGTTGCTGAAGATATGGCCCGAGACGGTTACCACGCGGATGTGCTTGTACTCCTTGGTCTTCTTGACCAGCTCGGCGATGCGTGCGAAGCACTTGGCACCGTTCTCCGAGCAGAAGTCACCCTTCGAGGTGAGGCCCTTGACCAGCGGGTCGATGCAGAAGTTGGCGTGTACATCCTCCTTGGCGATGCCCTCCTTCTCGACCTTTGCGAGGAAGAGTTCGGCTACGGCAGCGGGATGCTCGCCGCAGAAGGTCAGCTCGATGGCCGGGATGTGGATACCGGCCAGCAGCGTGTCGAGGTCGGCGGCGGAGAAGTTCTCCGAAGCGATGCAGAGTCCGAGTGCATCGACGCCTGCGTTGAGGAGCTTGAGCGCCTCTTCGTTGGCAGCCTTGGGGCACTCCACGCGGATGGTCTGGTGTACATGCCAGTGGTTGTTCGCGCGCGTGCCTCTTACATAAGGGAACTCTCCGGGCTGGGAGCCCAGGACCCGGAGACCTTCGAGATTTTCGGCCCGGTAGTAGGGACGGACATTGAATCCCTCGCCGGTTCTCCATACGAGTTTGCGCTCGTAGTCAGCACCTTTCAGGTCGGCCTTAATCACCTCTTCCCACTTCTCGGTCGGGACCGGAGGGAATTCGGTGAACAGCTTTTCACGTTGGGTATTTGCCATAACTATTAGAGATTAGTATAAGTGTTGTCCAAAATTGCACGTAAAGGTATAAAATATTCGGGAGAATGAAGCAAAAAATCGTTAGGAAAATAACAATACCCCGGATGCAGTTTTTAGGCCTGCCGGTGACTTGTTCGGTTATTTAGGATAAAATTAGTATGATATAGGAATAAAATCGAGAAAAATCAAAAACAGGCGATTTTGCGTATGTGTGATGAAAAATGATGCTGTTTTCCGGAAAATGGCTCTGAAAAACGGGGTGTCTGCCTGAAAACAGGGTCTGTTTTTCGGAAAATCGCGAAAAAATGAGGTGCTTTTCGAAAAAATGCGATTTTTGCAAAACAACGACAGCGTTTATTTTTTTACCTTTGCACTCGAAAGATAAAACGACAAAATCCGTCCTTTTCCATGTCGCATCATCTCTTTGTGAGTGGGTGCGGCCGACTTTCCACGGGGGGCCGCACCCTAAAAATTCTCAGGCATATGCCTTTGTGAGGTAGATTCTGCCATTCTCCTCGATGAAAAAGATCGTATCCCCCTCATCGACATCGAGTCTGCTCTTGACCTCTTCGGACAGTGCTACCCTGCTGGTCTTCATGATTTTCTTGCTGTCAACGAAAGTCGCCATTTTATCTACATCAATGAAGACATCTACACTTATTTAAACCTTTATTTTTGTAGACGAGTTCGTATTTGGATAAAAATTGATATATGAATCTAACCTCGATATCCTATCGTGGTCAAGCTGGTTCAGACCGTACTTTCAGACAGGCATGTCATGAACATGCTGCTCTTCCTACTTGACAATGGGAAGGTGAAGGAGAGTCAACTGACCGCCGTGGTGAAGAACTACTATACGGCTGTCGATGTGGCAGCGAAGCTTGTAAACAATAAACTGGCCGATAGTTGGTCGGAGAAAGACAGTCACACCGTGAAGGTATATGCTCTGACCG
>OJOA01001045.1_pt1 | contig 15420 bp, 18 predicted proteins | sample 1597991 | NCBI WGS metagenome assembly OJOA01 (sample SAMN01915207, study PRJEB22387) | human gut metagenome | isolation source: stool | host: Homo sapiens | place: USA | reverse complement strand
GTCGCGCTCACTGGCAAGAGTGCGTGTTGCCATAATTGCCGGTACGCTGCAGCCAAAGCCGATAAGCATCGGCACAAAAGATGAACCGGAAAGCCCGATTTTACGCAGCAGCATATCCATTACAAAGGCAATGCGTGCCATATAACCTGTATCTTCCAAAAGAGAGAGGAAGAAGAACAGTGTTACGATAGTTGGCAAAAACGAAAGCACGCTGCCAACGCCGGTAAATACGCCGTCGATAATAAGCGAGTGAATAGGCGCGCTGACATTGGCTGCTGTTAAACCTGCGTCAGCCGCATCTGTTACGGCGGCAATGCCAAGCTCCAGCAAGTTGCTTAATTCTGCGCCTATAACATCAAAGGTAAGCCAGAACACCGTAAACATTGTTAAAAGGAAAATAGGTATCGCCAGGTATTTATTTGTTAAGTAGCGGTCCATTTTTACAGAACGCTTCTGGGCAACGCTTTCATCGGGCTTATGCACGGTCTGGCTGCACAGTTCTTCAATATAGGTGTAGCGCATATCCGCCAAAGCAGCTTCTTTATCCGTATCTGCTGCGGATTCAAGCTCTGTAACAAAGTGGCCTATGATATCCTGTTCGTTCTCCGTTAATTCCAGTTCTTTGGTTAACAGGTCATCGCCTTCAATGAGCTTAGTTGCCGAAAAACGCAGCGGCAAGCCTTTTTTGCGTACTTTAGGTTCAATTAAATGGGCGATGGAATGAATTGCCACATGGGCCGGGCCGGAGCAAAAGTCAAGGCGCTCAGGCAGCTGATGGGTTTCAGCGGCGTTTTTGGCGCGGCGGATAAGTTCATCAACACCCGCACCTGAATTGGCCGTTATTGGAATTACCGGTATGGTGAGTTTTTTCTCAAGCGTTTTAATATCAATACTGCCGCCGCTTGCCTGCAATTCGTCCATCATATTAAGGGCAATTACCATTGGCGTATTAAGCTCTATAAGCTGCAATGATAAATACAGGCTGCGTTCAATATTGGTAGCATCAAGAACGTTTACAATAACATCCGGCTTGTTGCGTAAAAGCAAATCGCGCGTAACAATTTCCTCGGAGGTATAAGGCGAAAGGGAATAAATACCGGGAAGGTCAATAACGGTAATGTCCTTATCTTTCAGTAAAATGCCTTCCTTTTTCTGCACCGTTACGCCGGGAAAATTGCCAACGTGCTGGTTGCTGCCGGTAAGATAGTTAAAAAGCGTGCTTTTGCCGCAGTTCTGGTTTCCTACAAGTGCAAATGTAAGTTTCATGCTTCCTCCGGCTGCACGGTAATTTTTTTAGCGTCATCCAGCCTCAGGGTCAGCTCGTAGCCGCGCAGAAAAATTTCGATAGGGTCGCCTAAAGGCGCTCTTTTACGCACCATAACCCTTGTTTTGGGGGTAAGCCCCATATCTAAAAAGCGGCGGCGCAAAATGCCTTCACCGCCAACTGTAATAATCGTGGCTTTTTGCCCGATAGCCAGATTATTTAAAGTAATAGCTTCCATATTTAATTTTCTCCTTTGATTACTTATGACTAACTGCAAATTTATTATATCACTACCAAAACTCATTAGCAATCAAATAAAAGTTTTTAAAATTTTTAAATAACTAAAGCTGATAAACGAAAAACATTATTTATTAAAAACGCACGTGAATGATAAGCAGGCGCTTACTGAAAAATGCTGTAATTTTAAAGTAAAAACCACTCATACGTGAAAAAATAGTAAACTTGCTTGACAAGATTTCTTTTGGGTATATAATTGTAATTGAGAATAGGTTTTGTTAGAAGGGAGAGGCAGAATGAAACGTAATACTATTCAAAGACAGCTTGTTATTGCTGCAGTACGCTTCCTGGCGGACCATCCCACGGCTGACGAGGTTTATGAACGCATAACCATGGAATATCCCGATATCAGTAAGGGAACAGTGTACCGCAACCTTAACTCGCTTGTGGAAAGCGGGCTTTTAAACAAGGTTTCCGTACCCAGCGGCGCAGACAGGTTTGACCATATGCTTACCAAGCATTACCATATTAAATGTTCCCATTGCGGAAAATTTATGAATGTAGAGAATATGGATTACATGGAAGACCTTGACGAAAAGGTTGCCGCAGTAACCGGCTTTAAAATGCAGAGCCATGATATTGTCTTTAATGGATTGTGCCCCGATTGCCAGAAGCTTGAGGCAAAAGACGCACAATAAGTGCAGCAGCACAAATAAAATTTATTTTATGGAGGTATGAACAATGGAATTTAAAGGAAGCAGAACTGAAGCAAACTTGCAGGCAGCATTTGCCGGTGAATCTCAGGCAAGAAACAAATATACCTATTATGCAGGCATTGCAAAAAAAGAAGGCTATAACCAGATTGCCAATATTTTTGAAGAAACCGCAGGTAACGAAAAAGAACATGCTAAAATTTGGTTTAAACTTTTAACCAGCGGCGGCGTAGCACACAGCAGCCTGCCCGATACTTTAACCAACCTTAAAGACGCAGCAGCCGGCGAAAACTATGAATGGACCGAAATGTATGCCGAATTTGCCAAAGTAGCAAAAGAAGAAGGCTTTGATTATATTGCCATGCTGTTTGAAGAAGTTGGCAAAATTGAAAAAGAACACGAAGAACGCTACAATGCACTGGTTGCCAACATTGAAAATGACCGTGTATTTAAACGCGAAGAAAAACAGGTCTGGATTTGCGGCAACTGCGGCCATATCGTAATTGCTGAAAAAGCTCCGGAAGTTTGTCCTGTTTGCGACCATCCGAAAGCATATTTTGAACTGCGCAAAGTAAACTACTAATATCTGAACGGTAAATAACCAGTCCCCGGTGGGAAAATCCTGCCGGGGATTTTTGTATTCTTTTAAAAACTTAACTTGCAAAGTGTTTTTTATAATGCTATGATGAAAATGATTTGTTTTATGATTATGACAATCATCTTTTTGAACTGCATACAGGTACGCTGTCAGAGCGTTTAAAAAGTTATGATGAATATAATAAACAGCACGGAAGGGTATAAAAATGATTTTAATTGCTTGCGTTGATGATAATTTAGGCATGCTTTTTAATAACCGCCGCCAGAGTATGGACAGGATTTTGCGTGCGCGGATGCTGGAGCTTTGCGGCGCGCATAAACTGTGGATGAACGCATACAGCCGCGGACAGTTTGATGAAACTGCTGAAGGCATAACCGTTGATGAGGATTTTATGGCAAAAGCAGGCAGTGATGATTATTGCTTTGCCGAAAACATCAGCGTTAAGCCTTATGAAAAAGAAATGCAGAAAATTATTTTGTACAGGTGGAACCGGGTTTACCCGGCAGATTTATATTTTGACATAGATTTAAAAAACTGGCACTTTAAAGAGAGCAATGATTTTGCCGGTTCATCCCACGATAAAATTACGGAGGAAGTTTACGTAAAATGAGAAAAATATTTGCTGTAATTTGTTCTTTAATGCTGGCTGTAAGCCTTGTTTTAAGCGGCTGCGGGCAAAAAGACAGCAATGCCGCCGCACCGGCAGGCAGTTCCGTTAACGCCGCCGGTATTGCTTCTGTACCTGCGTACAGCGGCAAGCCATTTATTGCAATTAACGGCAATAAACCAAATTTTACCGAGGCTGATTTAACTGAAAAATCATTTGAAAAATACAGCCCGCTGGATAGTTTAAAACGCTGCGGCACGGCGTTTGCCAATGTATCCAAAGAAACTATGCCTAAGGAAGACAGGGGCAGCATCAGCAGCGTAAAGCCCAGCGGCTGGGTACAGGCAAAATATGATTGCGTTGACGGCAAATCACTTTACAACCGCTGCCATTTAATCGGCTTTCAGTTAACTGCCGAAAATGCCAATGAACGTAATTTAATTACCGGTACACGTTATATGAATGTTGATGGTATGCTGCCTTTTGAAAATATGGTAGCCGACTATATTAAAGAAACCGGCAACCACGTTTTATACCGTGTAACACCGGTATTTAAAGGCAATAACCTTGTAGCAAGCGGTGTACAGATGGAAGCAATGTCCGTAGAGGATAAAGGTGCAGGTATAAGCTTTAATGTTTTCTGTTATAATGTACAGCCAGGCGTGGAAATTAACTATGCAGACGGGAAAAGCAAACTGGCGGAAGGGCAGCAAACGGAAAAAACTGCCGGTAAACCAAAAGTATGTCCAACTGCCGATGATTACGCAGTACAAAGCTATGTGTTAAATACCGGCAGCAAAAAATTCCATAAACCTGATTGCAGCGGCGCAGAAAAAATAAGCGCTAAAAATAAGGAAAACTTTAAAGGGCGGCGTGCCGAATTAATCAGCAAAGGCTACAGTCCATGCGGAATTTGCAAGCCTTAACCGGAGGTTAATTAATGGGATTAGTAGATGATTATTTATCGGCCTATAAAGTAGGCAAAAAAGAGCAAATGGCTGCGCGCATGGCGTTTTTTATCAGCGGGTTTGCGGTTGCCACATGGGCGCCAATGATACCGGCAGTTAAAGATAAACTGCAAATTGGTGCCGATGTATTAGGCATGCTGTTATTAAGTATCGGCATCAGCGCTTTTATTTTTATGCCGCTGGCAGGTATGTTAAGCCGCAGTTATGGCTGCAAAAAAGTTTTGCGTACCGCTATTGCCGTTATGGCAGCGGATTTGATAATTTTATCGCTGCTTGGCAATATTTGGGGCTTTCTGGTATTTCTTACTGTTTTTGGCGCGGCAATGGGCTGCATAGACGTTAATATGAACCTTAATGCCGTTATCGTAGAAAATGCTTCTAAAAAGCGTATGATGAGCGGCATGCACGCTTTATGGAGTGTCGGCTGCTTCGCCGGTGCAGGTTTATTCAGCCTTTTGGCCAAAGCAGGGCTTGGCATAACAGTTATTGCCGCCATACACAGCCTTATAGTAATGGTGTTTACGGTAATTTACAGCCGCCACTTTTTAAACTTTAAAGGCGCTGGCAACGAAAAACCAATCGCTGTTCCCAAAGGCATAGTAGTGTTTTTCGGCGTGCTGGCGTGCATAACATTTTTGGGCGAAGGTGCAGTTATGGACTGGAGCGGCGTTTTGCTTACAGAAGTAAAAAATACCGAGCTTTCGCTTGCAGGCGTAGGCTATGCCGTTTTTTCGGTAGCAATGCTGTGTATGCGCCTTTTGGGCGATAAAATTGTAGCCGTGCTTGGCGAAGAAAAAACATTGGTATTTGGCAGTGTTATTGGCGCCATTGGCTTTTTAAGCGTTATCTTTTTGGAAAATTTTTATGCCATTCAGCTTGGCTTTGTACTTATGGGATTAGGGCTTGCCAACATAGTGCCAACAATTTATTCGCTGACAAAATACCAGAAAGTTATGCCCATTAACGCAGCTGTAACGGCAATAACCAGCATGGGTTACACCGGCGTAATTTTAGGGCCGGCAGTTTTAGGTTTTGTTGCGCACGGTTTCGGCATAACGCAGGTATTTTACCTGCTGGCGGTTTTGCTTGCCGCTCAGGCCTTAGCCGTTAAATATTACTTTGCCAAAATGGGTTAGAACATTGTTTAAAACTTTAAAGTTTAGTATAATTAAATTAAGTATAACAAGGAGCGGCAAAGATTATGGGCTGTGTAATCATCAGGCAGGCAATCAGGCGGGAGAAGCGGCGTTATAACTTAAGGCCGGCACTTTGTTATGCACTTAATATTAACAATAAAATTAACGGACGCTTTGTTGTTTACGCTTAACGCAGACAGCAGGGCGTCCTTTTGTATTTTGGCGCAGGCTGTTTGAAAGGGGAAGGCCTTATGAACGATTTACTTAAAAAGATTGTGGAGTGGAATGAAGCAAATGAATATCAAAAATGTGTTGATGCCATTGAAGCCATACCGGAAGAAGAACGCGGCTATGAACTGACCGTGCTTTTGGGCAGGGCTTACAGCAATTTGGGCGTGCTTGGCGATAATAATTCCAAAGCAAACGAAGACGGCGTGGATATATTTTTGCTGGAAAAAGCCGTAAATATTTTTGAAAGTGTGCGCCTGCAAGGGCTGGATGACTGGTATTGGAACTGCCGTATGGCTTACGCCCTGTGGATGACATCCGGGCGCGAGTTGGAAGCGCTGGCCTATGCACGCAAATGGCAGCAGTTAAAGCCTGATGACGAAGACGCGGCAAATTTAATTAAAACCATCGAAGAATATATTGAAGAAAATTACCGCGAACCGGAAGTTTACAGTTTTGAAGAAATGCAGAGCGTTGGAAACCATATTGAAAAATATTTCGGCAAGTACGGCAGCGTAATGCATGAATTGGCATCGCCTGATATTCACGTGGATATTTATGTTATTCCGCCAAGGGCGGAACACGAATATTATACGCTGGTAACCTGCGGCATGGGTGCGCATAAAATGGAAGTGCCTGATGAGCTGAAAAACGAACAATTGGAACGCGCCGAGCTTTTAATAAACCTGCCGGCCGGTTGGCAGCTTGACGAAGAATCACTAAAGGACGAAAAGTGGTACTGGCCTATACGCTTTTTGAAATTTATGGCGCGCAGCCCTGTTAATAACGGAATGTATTATGACTGGGGGTCAACACTTGAATTTGACGATATTACCAGCTTTGATGACAGTACAAAGCTGTGTTCGGCTGTTGTTTTAAGCCCCGGTGTTTTTGGCGAAGCAAGTTATGCCTGCACGCTGCCAAATGGCGATGCAGTAAATTTTTATCAGGCAATACCGCTTTATAAAGAAGAAATTGATTATAAAGTGGAAAACGGGATGGATAAATTATTGCAAAAATGCCCGGATGAAATTTTGGAAGTCATCAATCCCAGCCGTTTAAACGCTGTTACTGATGCAGAAATATTAAATTATGATGACCGCGAAATGGACTGCGCCGCAGAGCATTTAAAACTGATACAGGAACATAATCTTTCGGTTGATGAACTGGCAGTATACAGCCATATGGCGGCATACCTGCGCTGGTGCATAAACCATAATTTAATGGGCGACGTTTTTTTACAGCAGCACGGTGACGTGGCTATAAATGTAAAAAGCGGCAGCCTTAATGATTTGCGTGCTTTTGTGCGTGATAAACTTGGCGGCAGGCTGATGATAATAGATTACAACCGCAACGGTGTAATGTTTGCCAACTGGTATAACACAGGCAACCGCAGCATGCCTTATGCTTATTTAAAGGATTTAAAAGCATATGCAGCGGAATATTTTAAAGAGCAGCCCTCTTGTGACGAAGATACAGCTTACCTGCTTTTGCCTTGGGGCGAAGAATACTATAAGGCTGTTGAAGAAATTATTAACGCCCGCTTTGAAGAATTTATGGATTTGGGCGATGCTGATGAAAATGCCAATGCACAGTCTTTTGATGAAAGCAATTTTAAAGAACTGTTGCCAGACTGGCAGGGAGCACGGCATTGCCGCATAAGTAAACGGATTATAAAAGACGGATGTCCGGTAGGCTTTTGCTGCCGGGAGGAGCCTGACAGCGACGATACCGGCTGGGACAGCGGATGGCGCTTTGAAGCAGGCGATGAAGATGAAGTTTATAGTGATGATGAAAACCACTACAAAGTTTATGATTTAAATACATTATGTAATTTGTGCCCTGAAATTTTAAAAATTTTAAATAGCCCATTTGATACTGCATTTGAACGCGGTGCTGATGGCAAGCTGCACAAAATTAATATGGAAGATGAAGGTTAATAATCATGGACGAAGCAAAATTATCTGCATTTATAGCTGAATACGATGATTATATAACGATTTTAATAGGTTTGGTGCTTATTGCAGGTTCTGTAAAAAATTGGGACTGGCTTTGCGACCCTACCGGCAAGCCTGATGCACATCTTTTAAGCCGCGGTATGTACCGTTTGATTTTTGGCGCATTGGGTTTAATACTTATTGTTTGCAGCTTTTAAAAATGCTGAACAAAATATAAAAAGTAAAAGATATACAAATACAGGATATAAAAATTTGATGTTTCCACAAAAAAGCGGTTTGCCTTTTTATTTGATGCAACCAAAGATTTAACATCAGATGTTATAAAAATCAGCCGTAAAAGCTGAAAAAGGAGTGATTTGTATGGAACCTGCAAAAGAATGGCTTGCTTTATATGCACAGAAAAAAGAATTGACTAAAAGTACAGTTGATTTTAATAAGTATTTTGATGAAAAGGAAATTGCCGGAATACCTTTGGACATAATGGATATTGGTTTATGTGATTTGCCGGGCGGTAAAGTAATAGTTGCTGACCCTTTGGTTTACCTTGATAAAGACTGCACGCCATATTTAGTGCAGGCTCCTGCCGGAAGCTATAAAACGGAAGTATGCGTTATTAAGCCGTATGATGGTGATTGTGCGCGGTATGCTGTTGTCCGCCTGCGGTTTAACCAAAACCGCGCAGTGAAATTTTATGAGGCTCTTATCGGCAGTGAAGATTTGGAAAATTTTGAAGAAGGAGAATATTTTGGCTTTAATGTAGATGCAGGTTTGGGATGTATCTGTGATGCCCAGGTAAATAAAATTATCACGGACTGGCGTGAAAACTGGGAAAAACAAAACCCAGATGGAGAAATTTATAACGATTATTTTTATGAGTTGTTTAAAGAAAGTTATAAGCAAAATCCGCAGTATCAGCGTGATGGCGGAGACTGGATTAACTGGCAGGTTCCCGGTACGGATTATCACGTTCCGTTTTTCCAAGCCGGTTTTGGGGACGGCACATACCCGGTTTATTGGGGATTTGATGAAAGTGGCGCAGTTTGCCAGCTTATAATTCAGTTTATTGATATAGAACGCGATTACAGTGATGAAGATGAGGAGGAATGATTATGAATATGAAACAAATGCAGGCAGCAAAAGAAGCAATGGCAGAATGGCTGGCTCATCCGCAGGAGCTTGGGCATAAACCTGCTGCAATTGAATGTGCAGGCACGTTTGAACTGCACGATATGTTATATTATCTCTTTAAATATCAGCCAGAAGCTGATAGCGTATGGCTGCTTGGCGTATGCGGCGGCTATGAAGATGACGGCATTGAACATTGCGGGCATGTATTCAGTGAAATGGAACCGTATGAAGAAGAAACTGCCGTTGAAAAAGCCACAGCAATGGTAGAGTTAGTGCGTAATTATTGGATGGAACAGGCAAAACAGATTGAAGAACGTAAAAACAGGGCAGGAAGTTTTGTAGGTTTTGTGCTGATGGCAGAAGCTAAATGGGATAAAGAGCGGCTTATTAATGATTTGAAAGAAGAATGGGAAATTGAAGCCGTTGAGGATAACGATGATAAACGAGAAGATTCGCTGGTATTTGATGTTGGCAATGTGATTGCTGCCGTAAGTTTAATGCCGTCACCAATACCTGATGGAGAAGCCGAAGCCAATGCCGCAAATAACTATATGTGGCCGGAAGCTGTAGACGCAGCCAAAGCGCATAAAGCACATATTATGGTGGCAATTATCGGTAAGGAAGAAAATTTACTGGAACGCGGCAAACTGTTTACTAAAATTTTAGCCTGCTGCTGCGCTCTGCCCGGCGCTTTGGGCGTATATACCAGCGGTGTAGTATTTGCGCCATGGTTTTATGCAAAATTTGCCAACATAATGAAAGAAGGCGAACTGCCTATTTATAACTGGATTTGGATTGGCCTTTACCGCAGCGAGAAAGGTTTTAGCGGGTATACCTACGGCATGGTTGAATTTGGCAAAGACGAAATGGAAGTTTTAGATGCCGATGCAGACCCTAACGATTTACGCGATTTTATTTACAGCCTTGCAGATTATGTACTTGCCTATGATGTAACCCTTAAAGACGGAGAAACAATAGGTTTCAGCGCCGAAGATAAACACGCCATAACTTACAGTGAAGGCGTTTCTTTGCCGGGCATGACTCTTAAAGTTGAGTATTGATTTATAAAGGATGGTTGCCATGAAAAAATTTGACCCCAATTATGTTCTTTTGAAAGAAATGTATAATGATGAATATTACCCTGCTTTTTTAGTTGATAAAGTAAAGGCAGAAATACAAAAAGTAATAGAATTACTGGAAAGCGGAGAAAATGACGTTGAAATTATTCAGGAAAAACTTGATGAAATGACATGTGCCATTAACGATTTGCAAGATGAATTTGATGCTAATGACAGCGAAATTGAAACTGTTGCCAGAGATTGTATTGGTGAAACGGTATACTATGTTTTAAACTGGTTTAATATTCCCATTGATGAAGAAGAAGCTATCCGCGAACGCGATTGGTAAGGAGGGGGATTTATGAGTTATGATTTAATGGTTTTCGAAATAACCAAAGCGCCCAAAACAAAAAAAGAATTTATGGATTGGTATGACAGGCAAACTGAATGGGCGGAAGAACATGATTATGAAACTGTCGGTGTAACTTCTCCGGCTTTGCAAAAATGGTTTATGGAAATGAAAGATACTTTTCCGCCGATGAACGGCAAATTTGCACCGGAGGAAGAAGCTATTGCAAATGACGAAGATTTAGAAAGCCGTTTAACAGACTACAGCATAGGCTATAATGTTATTTATGCTGCTTTTAGCTGGTCAGTTGCCGATGAAGCGTACGAAAAAGTCCGCACCCTTGCACAAAAACATGGCGTTGGCTTTTTTGATGCCAGCGGCGACGGCGATATAATTTTGCCGGATGGCACAAGCATAGAGTGATGAATGGATGATAATAAATGACCAAAGAATTAACAGCTTATATGATTGAAAAGGTAACGGCATTGATGGAAGCCCCAACATGCTGTGCAGAAGCTAAAGCAGTTTGCCGTGAATGGCTTGATGCTGTTGGCACTGATAAAGAAGCGGAAACAACTAAAAAGTTATTTGCCGAAGTTGAAGCGGATATTATGCCCGTCGATACCTTAATTGCCTTTGCCGGCAGTGAAGCAGGCGAAAAAGTTTTCGGCGCGGAAATGGCCAAAAACGTACTTGCCCATGCCGAAGAAATTAAAAAGAACGGCGCAAAATTCTGTGATTGCCTGGCCTGCACTGCCTGTGCTGCCATTATCGCCAAAAAAGTTGAACTGTAATTTAACAGCGTAAATAGTAAAACAGCACTCCGAAAGTAAAATTACTTTTGAAGTGCTGCTTGCTTGTACGTTGGTTTAGTTTTATTTTACGCTTTCGGCTCTTTCCAAAAAGCCGCGGATAATATCGCAGGATTTGGCGAATTTTTCTTTTTCGCTTTCGTCAAGTTCTACTTCTAAAATTTGTTCAAGGCCGTTTTTGCCGATAACGCAGGGCACGCCTGCGGCAACGTCTTTTTGCCCGTATTCACCGTTAAGTGCTGTGGAGCAGGGCCAGATGAGTTTCTGGTCATGGAAAATTGCTTTTATAAGCATTACGGCAACATTGGCAATGCCAAATTCGGTGCAGCCCTTGCCGTCAACTTCAATATCACCGGCGCGTTTAACCTGTTCCTGCAAATCATCAAGGTTAAGTGCAGCAAGCCTTGGGTTATTTTCGCGCATCTGCAAAAACGGAGTGCCGTTAATAAATATGCGCGACCACACAATAAAGCTGCTGTTGCCATGTTCACCCATGCACATTGCCTGAATGGAGCGGCGGCTGTAACCGGTAGCGGCAGAAAGCACGCGCAGCAGGCGGTAGGTTTCCAGGCTGGTGCCGGTGCAGAAGCAGCGGTTTGTCTGCCAGTTCATCTGGCGGCGGATGTATTCACAGATAATATCGGCAGGGTTGGAAATACTAATCATAATGCCTTTAAAATCAACCTGTTTTAAATGGCTGATTACTTCGTTTGCCATGCGGATGGTATCGTCGAACATATCAAGGCGTGTTTCACCGGGTTTGCGGCTGCGCCCGAAGGCAACAACCATAATATCGGCATCGTTAAGTTCGTCGTATTCACCGGCGCGTATAACGGCGTCATGTCCGCATAAAGCTCCGCTTACGCAGTCGTCAAGGTCCAATGCCTGTGCGGCTGCTTTTTCTTTTAAAATATCAATTAAAACAATGTCATCGGCTTCGCCAGATTGAATAAGGCCCAGTGCTACATGAGAGCCTACATGCCCGGCACCGATAATGACAACCTTTCTTGTTTTCATATACTATACCTTCTTTTTATGTATTACAGCGTCAGCTGCATTTACATAATACTATAAATTTTTAAAAAGTGAAAGTTAATTATTATTTTGCCAGATTCAAACCGTGGACGCGGCGCTTTATGTTTCAGATATTACAAATAATGCCAAAAACAAGCGCAGAACGAAAATTTAATTGTAAATTGTTTGTAAGCATTGTTGCCTCTTATTGTTTTGTTTTTGTATAATTATTATAGAGGGTATATTGTTTAATTTTAAGGAGTGAGGGATGATGAAAAAGGTATTGTGTACATTATTGATGGCAGCATTTATCAGTCCGTTATGGGCAGCGGAAACGGAAGCTGCACCTGAACAAAAATTAATGCCTGCTATTACCGCAGATACGGGCGGCAATGAGCTTGGCGTTGTAAACGATATTCTGCGCGTGGCAAGCGGCAAGGACAGCCCTTTTGACCATGATAATGGCAGAGGCAATTACAAAAAAGACCGTGACAGATGGGAACGTGAAGAACGTCGTGACAGGCATGACGATGACCGTTGGGATGATGACGATGATGACAGATGGGACGATGACCGCTGGGATGATGACGATGACGACAGGTGGGACGATGACCGCTGGGAAGACGACGATGATGACAGGTGGGACGACGACCGTTATGAAGACGACGATGATGACAGATGGGATGATGACCGCTACGAAGATTAATTAAAATATGAAAAGAAAAACTCCTGCCCGGCAGTTAAGTTTGCCAAACAGGAGTTTTATTTTGTTTTAGCGCATATGCTTCATAAAATACATAATATTGTCGATTGTCAGCCGCAGATCATCTTTCGCTCTTAATTTAATCTGCTCATAGGGGAGGGCAACGCGGTTAATGCTGAAAATTCCGGTAACGCCTTCCTCATAGGCTTTTTGAATATCGCTGCCGATATCGCCGACAACGGCAATAAGCGGTACGGATAATTTTTTAGCGCGGCGTGCAACGCCAATAACTACTTTACCGCGCAGGGACTGGGTATCAATTTTGCCTTCGCCTGAAATAATAAAGTCTGCACCTTCAAGCAGGTTATTAAAATGAACAGTGTCAAGCACTGTTTCTATGCCCGGCTGTAAGGTGCTGTTAAAAAATGCCGCCATACCGCCGCCCATGCCGCCTGCTGCGCCGGAGCCCGGCAGGTTCAGCACATCTTTATCCAAATCGCGTTTAATGATTTCGGACATGTGATAAAGACCTGCATCAAGCATTTTTATACAACCTTCGTCAGCGCCCTTTTGCGGACCGAAAACAGCTGAAGCCCCATGCGGCCCGCAGAGCGGGTTATCAATATCGCACATGGTAACAATAGGAACTTCGCGCAGAAGTGGATTAATGCCGCTTGCGTCGATAGCGGCAATATCCTTTAAGGTTTCACCGACAGGGACAAAACTTTCATTTTTACTGTTGATAAAGCGTACGCCCAGAGCTGCTGCCGCACCGCAGCCGCCTTCGTTGGTTGCGCTGCCGCCAAGGCCTACAATAAGTTTTTTGCATTTGTTGCGCAAAGCGTCTTTAATAAGCTGGCCTACGCCGTAAGTGGTGGTTTTTTCTGCGCGGCGGTTTTCGCCTACCAGAGGCAGCCCTGCAGCTGCTGCCATTTCAATTACAGCAGTGCCATCGGGTAAAATTCCGTAAAAAGAATTTATTTCGCGGCCGTAAGGGTCCTGTGCTTTAACGCTTACTTTTTCGCCGCCCAGTGCTTCCAAAAAGGCGTCAACGCTTCCTTCGCCGCCGTCAGCAACCGGAATGCTTACAACTTCTGCTTCCGGATAGTGATGGTGTATGCTTTCTTCCATAATGGAGCAGATTTCCATGGAAGACATTGTGCCTTTAAAAGAATCGGGTATTAAAAGGATTTTTTTCATAAATTACTCCTTAAATCAGCAGAACAGGGACAAGAGCCAGATTCCCAGCATGGAAGATACGCCAAGCACCAGAGTGCAGACGGTCTGAGTTTTGTAGCCCTGGTCAGGAGTCATTTCGCCGAAGTTGGTAACAACCCAGAAGTAAGAGTCATTAGCGTGCGATACTACCATAGCGCCTGCGCCGATTGCCATAACGGTAAGGGTGGTAAGCATCGGGGTATCAAGGCCGAGTACGCCCAGGAGCGGTGCAACAATGCCTGCGGTTGTTGTAAGGGCAACGGTGGAAGAACCCTGAGCCGTTTTAAGAATAGCAGAAAGAAGGAACGGGAAGAAAATACCGATAGTTTCCAAAATGCCTGCGTTGGCGGTAATGTACTGTACCATACCGGAAACAGCAATAACTTTGCCGAGTACGCCGCCGGCAGCGGTTACAAACAAAATAGGGCCGGAAACTTTTAAGGTTTCATTGGTAAGTTCGTAAAATTCACCGGTTTTGCCGGAGCTGATAAGCTGGGCAACAGCAAAGATAACGCCTACTGCCAGTGCAATTACAGGTGTGCCGAGGAAAACGCATACATCGGCGAAGAAGCCGGTCCATTTAGCCATGTTGGAAATGGAACCCAAAGCCATTAACAAAATAGGAATGATAATAGGAGCGAGGGACATGAACGCGCCCGGAATATTTTTGTGGGAAGCCATAATTTCTTCATAAGTTTTTACAACTTCGCCGTCATTAATGTCTTCCGGAGTTTTAACTTTCGGGCCGATATATTTAACGAAAGCGTAACCAGCAATAAGCGGGAAAATGGAAACTACCATGCCCATGCCGATAACCAGCAGCAGGTTATTGCCAATGCCCAAAGTATTTGCCGCAGCAATAGGACCCGGTGTAGGAGGAATAAATACATGGGAGATATAAAGGCCGGCACTTAAAGCTACCGACATGCCAACGCTTGGCGCAAGAGTACGTTTAACCAGCGCTTTGCGGATAGGGTTTAAAATTACAAAGCCGGAATCGCAGAATACAGGAATGGAAACAACCCAGCCCATAAGTTCAATAGCGAGTTCCGGGTTCTTTTTGCCAACAAGTTTAATAATAAGGTCTGCCAGCTTAAAGGCTGCACCGGTAATTTCCAAAATGCCGCCGATAAGGGCGCCTAAAATAATAACGATACCGATACTGGTAAATGTGCCGGAGAAACCGGAGCCGATAACAGTGGCAATGCCCTGAACCGTTTTGCCGTCAACTTTGGTGTCCACCAGAGGAATACCAGCAACAAGGCCAAGAACAAGAGATACGGTCATAATAGACAAAAACGGATGAATCTTGTACTTGGAGATAGCGACAATCATGACGATGATAGCGATAACAAACGCTATCATTAAACCTAAACCTGACATAATAAAAATTCCCCCTTAATTTAATAGGTATTTTAAAATTCTTATA
>OJOA01001014.1_pt1 | contig 15843 bp, 15 predicted proteins | sample 1597991 | NCBI WGS metagenome assembly OJOA01 (sample SAMN01915207, study PRJEB22387) | human gut metagenome | isolation source: stool | host: Homo sapiens | place: USA | reverse complement strand
TGAGGAGGGTTCTATATGAGCAAGGAAAAAGAAAAAAGAGAATTAAGAAAGCCGACCTTTTTAGAAGCTTTCACGCCTATTATTGCCATGCTGGTTATTTTAACCTACGGCAAGGGCGTTATGGGTTATGCAACCGAGCCGCTGCTTTTGCTTGTAGCATTTATTGCGGCATTTCTTGCTTTCCGTGTGGGGGTTACCTGGGATGAAATTATGGACGAGGTTTGCCAGAAAATTGCCAAAGGCATGCCTGCAATCCTTATCCTCGTTTCCGTCGGCGCTCTGGTAGGCACCTGGATGGCTGCCGGAACCATTCCGCTGATGATATATTACGGCGTGCAGATGGTTAATCCCCAGTGGATGCTGGTTACATCCTTTTTGATTACCGCCGTCGTTTCCGTAGTTACCGGTACGTCGTGGGGTTCCGTTGCTACCATGGGCGTTGCGCTGATGGGCATTGCTTCTACGCTTGGCGTTTCCCTGCCGGCAACAGCAGGCGCCGTTATCGCAGGCTCTTACTTCGGCGATAAACTTTCCCCGCTGTCAGATACTACCAACCTGGCGCCTATCGCCGCAGGCAGCAATTTGTATGAACATATTTTCCACATGTTCTACACCACTATCCCTGCCACGATTATTTCCCTTGTTGTTTACGCTATTATCGGTATGAATGCCGATACTTCCGTTACCGTAAATTCAGAATCCGTAACTACCATGATGACCCAGCTTGATTCCATGTACAGCTGGAACGTCCTTCTTATCGTTCCGGTTATCCTTGTGCTTGCCGGTTCCGTTTTAAAATGGCCTACCATTCCCGTAATGATGGGTTCCACCGTACTGGCAGGCGTTGAAGCCTATTTTTTGCAGGGCATCACGCTCAAAAATGTTCTTGCCAGCACGGTAAGCGGCTTTAATGTTTCCATGATTGCAGCGCCCGGCTTTGACCCGGCAGCATGCAGCGCCGATGTAATCAAACTTTTAAACCGCGGCGGCATGAACAGCATTATGAGTACCACGCTTCTGGTTTTCTGTGCCTTTGTATTTGCAGGCATTATGAGCCGTGCAGGCTTCCTTGACGTGGTACTGCAAAAAATCCTCAGCATTGCCAAATCCACCGGCGCACTCATCAGTGCAACCGTTGCTTCCTGTATCGTAATGGCGCTAACCACGGGCAACTCCTACCTGTCCATTCTTGTTCCCGGCGAAATGTTCCGCGACGCTTACAAAGCACGCGGGCTGGCTGCTAAAAACCTGTCCCGTACGCTGGAAGACGCCGGTACAGTATTTGTTCCGCTGGTTCCCTGGTCCGCAGCAGGCGCTTACATGACCTCCTGCCTGGGCGTAGAAACGCTTGATTACCTGCCCTATGCAGTGCTCTGCTACGCAGGCTTTATCATCGCTATTTTCTACGGCTTCACCGGCATCGGCATTGCCAAACTGGAAGATGAGGATAAATGATGAAAACTCCCTTACTGATTTTAAATGCAGAACTATACGCGCCCGAATACCGCGGCGTGCAGGATATTTTAATAATTAACGGCAGCATAACAGCCATAGGCTCCGGGCTTGCTGAACAAATCAGCCTGCCCGGGCTGCGCTGCATAAATGCCGAAGGACGCACTGTTATCCCCGGTTATGTTGACCAGCATGTGCATCTTATCGGCGGCGGCGGTGAATCAGGCCCATACAGCCGCACACCGGAAGTAATGCTCAGCGATATAACTTCTGCCGGTGTTACTACTGTTATCGGCGTGCTCGGCACTGACGGCACCAGCAGGCATCCGGAATCACTGCTGGCCAAAGCCAGAGGGCTTGAAACAGAAGGCGTATCGGCTTATATGCTGACCGGCTCTTACGAAATCCCTTTGCAGACCATTACAGGCGATGCCCGCAGGGATATTATCCTGATTGACAAAGTGCTGGGCATAGGCGAAATAGCTTTATCCGACCACCGTTCTTCAGAACCCGCGATTGACGAACTGAAAAGGATTCTGACGCAGGCGCGCGTAGGCGGAATGTTAGCCGGTAAAGCCGGTGTTGTGCAGTTCCACATGGGCGTCGGCCGCAAAGGTTTACAGCCCCTGCTGGATATTCTGGATGACAGCGAAATCCCGCCCGCACATTTTATCCCTACCCATATCAACAGGGCCTTGCCGCTGTTTGAACAGGCCACGCTGCTGGCAAAACGCGGCGGTTACATTGATATTACCTCCGGCATCCGCGTCAGTGACGGTTTCCCCGGTTCTGTAAAGCCCAGCGATGCCATTAAAACTTTATGGCAGGAAGGCATCCCCATGCAGCAGGTAACAATGAGCTCCGACGGCAACGGCTGCATGAGTGTAAGGCTTCCCGACGGCACAGCCAGACAGCTGGTAACAAAACTTGCATCACTGCACGAAGAAATCCGCGATACCATATTGGCCGGTGTGCCTCTGGAAACGGCTGTCAGCATCTGCACCGCCAATCCCGCACGCGCCAACGGCCTGTATCCCCGCAAGGGCTGTTTGCAGGAAGGCAGCGACGGCGACCTGCTGATACTTGACGGTGATTATAATATTGACACGGTAATTGCCGTAGGGCAAATTATGGTTGCCGGCGGCCAGGTACTTGTTAAAGGAACTTTTGAAGTTTAAGGAGATATTCTGATGATTAAACTGTTTAAAAATGCCCATGTTTATGCGCCGGAAGATTTAGGCACAAAAGATGTGCTTGTAACCGGCGATAAAATCTGCCGCATTGCGGATAAAATTGAAGGCTATGAAGGCCTGCCAGATGTGGAAACCTTTGACCTTGACGGCAAACTGCTTGTGCCGGGATACATTGACCTGCATGTGCATATTACCGGCGGCGGCGGCGAACAGGGGCCTGCTTCCCGCGTGCCGGAATCATACCTTACAGCTTTTACAACCAACGGCATTACCACTGTTGTAGGGCTTTTGGGCACTGACGGCATTACCAGAAGCCTGGAAAACCTTGTTGCCAAAGCGCGCGCGCTGACCGAGGAAGGCATTACCGTTTACTGCTTGACCAGTTATTATTCCTATCCGCCTGTAACCATGACGGGCAGCGTGGAAAAAGATATTGCCATGATTACGCCCATGATTGGCGTTAAAGTAGCCGTGTCCGACCACCGCAGCTCCAACCCGAGCGGCGAGGACCTTATCGCGCTGGGCGTACAGGCACGCCGTGCCGGCCTTATCAGCAATACGCCGGGGCTTGTTACCATGCACATGGGCAGCGGCAAAGGCAAGCTTGACCCGCTGTTTTACGCGCTGGACAATTCGGATTTGCCGGTTAAAAACTTTTTGCCGACGCACATGTTAAGGACGGACGAATTGATTGACGAAGGCGTTAAACTGATTCAGCGCGGCGGTTATATGGACTGCACGGCAGGTTCAGACGATAAGGAACTGGAAGTAAATGCGGAAAAACTTTTTGGCCTGCTGCACCGCGACGGCGTAACTGCCGCCCATGTATCGCTTTCGAGCGACGCTTTTGGCAGCCAGCCTAAATTTGACGATAAAGGCGAATGTATCGGCCTTACCTATGCTTCGCCGAAATACCTGCACAAAACCGTGCAAAGCCTTGTACGCCGCGGATTGCCGCTGACGGAAGCCTTAAAGCTTCTGACAACTACTCCGGCAACAATACTGGCCAAGGAAGGCGTTAAAGGCTGCATCAGCAGCGGCGCCGATGCCGACTTGCTGGTACTGGATACAGACCTTAACATTTGCAGCGTCTTTGCCAAAGGCAAAACCGCAATACTTGACGGCACTGTTTCAATGAAGGGCCGCTTTGAGGACTAATTAAATAAAATAGTAAAACGCACTGCATGCTGTTTACATATTAACGTAAACAAGCACGCAGTGCGTTTTGTTTTTTATCCGCATAAGCGGTGTATAAATTTTTACAGCGTTATTTCAGCACGCTTGGCAGCCAGGTAGCAATTTCGGGGAAGAAGCACAGCACTAAAATCTCCAGCGCCATAACAAGCCCAAACGGTATTACGCCTTTAATTATATCCGTCATTTTGCTGTCGGGGCTGATGCCCTGCAATACAAACAGGTTCATGCCAACCGGCGGCGTAATCAGTGCCAGTTCCAGGTTTATCAGCATTACCACGTTAAACCAGATAGGGTCAAATCCCAGACGGACAATTAACGGGAACAGTATCGGCAGCGTGATGAAGATAATGGAAATGGATTCCAGAATGCAGCCCAAAAACAGCAGCAAAATATTTATAGCGATAAATACCATCCAACGTCCCATATCCAGTCCGGCAACGTATTCCGTAAGTGCCTGGGGCGCATTTAAAATCGTCAGTACAAAACCGAACAGGCTGGCGCCAATCATAATGGCAAAAATCATGCAGCTGGTTTGAATAGTATCACGTAAAATTTCGGGCAAATCCTTTAAGCCCAAAGTACGGTAAACAAAAAACGTAATAAACAGGCTGTAAACAGTGCCAACGCCTGCGGCTTCTGTCGGCGTAAACACGCCTGTGTAAATGCCGCCGACAACAATAACCGGCAGCATTAAACCCCAAAAGGATTTTTTCAGCGCCGTCAGGCGTTCATCCCAGCTGGCGGCTTCCTGTAACGGCAGGCTGCGCGAGCTGTACACAACGATACCGATAAACATAATTGTCAACAATACACCCGGTACTACGCCGGACATGAACAGCTTGCCGATAGATTCATCAGTAATGGCGCCGTACAAAATCATCGGTATCGAAGGCGGGATTAAAATGCCAAGCGTACCGCCTGCTGCCACCGTGCCCAGAACCAGATGGCGGCTGTAACCGCGCGAAAGCATTTCCGGAATGGCAATAGAGCCGATGGTAACGGCACAGGCTACAGAAGAACCGGTAATTGCCGCAAAAATAGCACAGGCAATAACCGTTGCCACGCCAAGCCCGCCAGGCAGGTGGCGCAGCCATTTATTGGCCAGTTCGAACAAATCATTGCCTACTTTGCCGGTCAGCAAAATCTGGCTCATCAGAATATACATCGGCACCGCTGTTAAAACAAAATCGTCCAGCGATTTATAACCAAGTATCGGCAGCTGTGCCAGCGCGCCTTCACCGCCCAGGAACAATACCATGCCGACCACGCCCGAAAGGCCGAGCGCAAAGGCAACCGGAAGGCCTGAAAACAGCAAAACCAATAAGAGGACAGTAAACATTACAAGCATTTTATTTTACCTCCCCTTCAAAATTATTGGCTGCTATTTTGCTGATATCGTGCAGCAATGTGCCGGTAATCTGCAAAAGCAGGATGAACATGCCCACCGGCAGCGCGGACTGCGGAATCCACAGCGGCGTGCTTAATGTAGTCGGTGCGCAGTTATTCAGCTCAATGGAAAGCTGCATCATTTTCCACGCTTCCACCGTAAACAAATAGCTGTAATAAATGCCTGCCAGACAGGTCAGAACCTCAATATAGCAGCGTACCTTTGCCGGTAAATGCATAATGAGAATATCGACATGGATATGCTTTTTGCCTGCATAAGCCACGCCCATGCCCAAAAAGCCTGCAATAATAACGCAGTAGGTAGAAATTTCCATAACCCACTCCGTCGGCGAATTAAACACGCCGCGCGCAATAATTTCATACACAATCATAAAGCCTGTCAGCAGGATTAACAGCCCTGCCACTACACCTGCGCATTTTGTCAGCAGGGCAACAAATTTATCGTAAACGCTTAAAAACCCTTTCACTGTACCACACTCATTCCTTAAATCACAAGCGGTTTATGCTTTGGTACAGATATCGATAAGTTCCTGACCCAAAGCACCGTTTTCCTTAACAAACAAATCCCAAACGCCCTTTGTGGCTTCCTGCCATGCGCCGATTTCGTTTTCAGGCACTACATAAACCTGCATGCCTGCCGCTTTTAAATCTTCAAGCGCTTTCAGGTCTTCCTCTTTGGCGTTTTTGCGTACTTCGTCGCGCACTTCGTTAGCAGCATCGGTTAACGCTTTTTTCTGTGCGTCGCTTAATTTAGCATAAGATTTTTCGTTCATAGCAAGAATAAATTCCGGTGATGCGTGGTTGGTAACAGTTAAATATTTGTGTACCTCGTACATTTTGCGGTCACGCATAGCAGTAGTGCCGCTGCTCTGTCCGTCAATCGTTCCGCGCTGGATAGCCATATAAACTTCGCTGGCGCCCATCGTTGCGGAAGAAGCACCCAAAGCCTTAATGGTTTCGGAAGAATACTTGCTGTAACCGCGGATTTTCAGCCCTGCGAAATCAGCCGGGGTCTTAACCTCGCGCAGGTTGTTGGCATATTGTACAAAGCCGTAATCAGCCCAAATAAGCGGACGTACACCCTTCTTCAGCAATTCGCCACCCAGTTTTTCGCCAAGGCCGCCGTCAATGGCTTTGTCAACTTTTTCGTAATCGGGGAATAAAAACGGTACGTCAAATACGTCCATGGCAGGCACAATGCTTGCCCAGCGGCCAACAGAATTTAAGCCCATATCAATGCCGCCGCTGATAATGGCATCATTCATATTTTTATCATTGTAAAGCTGCCCGGCAGGATAAATGGTAATATCCACGCTGCCGCCGCTTTTTTCGGCAACTTTGGCTTTAAAGGTATCCATTGCTTTAACCAGCGGATGCGCCGAAGGCAGTGCCGTTGCCAGTTTAAGCGTAACCTTGCCGCCGCCGGCAGATTTTTCACCGTCGCTGCCGCCGCAGCCTGCTACAAGCGTCATAGCGGCAACCAACGCCGCAGCCGTAAATTTTTTCCACATTTTCATACTAAAACATCCTTTCCCTTATTTGTATTTTTTATCTAATTCATTGTATTTATCCAGCCCGATAAAGCTGTTAAATTCCGTAAAATGCAGCATTTTCTCATCACAGCCTGCCGTCGTGCCTTCCCTGCGCAGCGTGCTTAATACCTCGCCGAAAGCGCGTGTAATGGTATACAGCGCCGTACAGGGCCAAAATACAATGTCGAAACCAAGGTTTTCCAAATCCTTTGCCGTCAGCTCCGGCGTCCTGCCGCCTTCAATCATATTGGCAATCAGGATGGTATCCGGAAAGCTTTTGCCGATTTTTTCCAATTCTTCTGCGCTTTGCGGCGCCTCAATAAACAGTGCTTCTGCGCCGTTGTCCAAATACATCCTGCCGCGCTCAATTGCTGCGTCCAGCCCAAGCACAGCCCTTGCGTCGGTACGGGCAATCAGCAGGGTTGACTCTCTTAATTTCCCGTCTGCCGCCGCGCGGATTTTTTTAGCATGCTCTGCCGCATCTACAACCTGCTTGCCTGCCATGTGCCCGCAGCGTTTAGGCCATACCTGGTCTTCAAAAAGCACTGCCGCCGCGCCTGCCCACTCGTATTCACGCAAGGTACGCCGGGCACTCAAAGCATTGCCGTAGCCCGTATCACCGTCAGCAACCACCGGCACATCAACCGCACCGGCAATGGTGCGTAAAGCATCGCGCATTTCCGTCATGGAAAGATACCCCACGTCCGGCTCGCCCAAACGCGATGCCGCCACAGCGTAACCTCCCATAACCACACCGTCAAACCCTGCATGGACGGCAATTTTTGCCGTCAGCGCATCATATACGCCGGGCAGTACAAGAATTTCTTTCTGCGCCAGCCTTTGCCTTAATTTCTCTCCCGGTTCCATAATTCTCCCCCCATTTTTTGTATAATAAATAAACGCCCCTGCCGGTAACCCGGTAGGGGCGTAGTAACGCGGTACCACCCTACATTATACTCATTGCCGTAACGCCGGTCTGCGCTTTTTTCTACTGCTGTTTCAAAAAAAGAACTCAAGGGCGAGCTATGCATATCTGCTTTACCGGTTTGCACCAACCACCGGCTCTCTGAAAGCCTTTATGTTTTATTCCCTTTCATTGTTTTTTGTGTATTCACGATATGAATACAGTATAACAATCGCGTCTTTTGCTGTCAATACAAAAATTTAAAAATGCGTTTAGATTTAAATATTTTGCAGTTTTATTTTGTTTTTTTGTAAACATTTTACACTTTTTCTAAAATTTAATGCACAATATTTGTGCATTACCGTTTGTTTACATAAACAAAGACGCTGGCACAGCAGCACCGGCGTCTTTGTTGTTTAACTGTATTATTTATTTCACTTCTTCTTCCAGTTTTGCCAAACTTTCCGTTACCATGGCATACTGGTTAATTGCTGCATATTCGCATACCTGTACTGCCTGCGGCGCATATTTTTTAAGGGCGGCAAAGTAATCGTTCCAGTCTATATTGCCGCAGCCAACCGGCAAATGGCTGTCTGCCGTGCCGTCGTTATCATGAATATGCACGCCTACTAATTTTTTATTTAAATCGCGCAGCACATCGCTTAAATTCCAGCCGTTAACATGCGCATGCCCTGTATCAAGCAGTGCAGCAGCATTGGGGAAGCGTTTAAACAAGCCAAGATATTCCTCGTATTCAAACAAGAGCGTGCCGGTTGTACGCAGGCCCACGTTTTCCAAAGCAACCGTTACGCCGTATTTGCCTGCCAGCTGCAGCAGTTTTTCAATGCGGCTGCACACAAGCTCCTGCACGGCCAGTTTTTCTCCAGCAAAATGCCATGCTTCGTTGCTGTGTACAACAACAAAAGCCGCATTAATTTTGCCAGCATAGGCAAAAGTTTTTTCGTACACTTCCAGATATGCCGTATCATTCGGGTCGGCAAGGTTTACGGCAACACACGGCCCGTGAATGCTGAACCTGCGTTCCGCGCCGTCCCTGGTTTTTAAATCTTTCAGCACATAATCCCAGTAATGGTCGGTGCCGAATTCATAAAAAATTTCAATATCATATTGCATCGGCAAAGCTTTTAAAAATGCTTTGCTGAAACTGCCGAAAGGCAAATCGCTTACCGAAAATTTCATCTTACAATCTCACCCTTTTGTACATAACCGATATTCTCTTTGGTTTCTGCGTTGAACAGGCTTACCTCGTCCCAGTTAAAGTCAAGGCCGATGTTGCCGCTAATTTCCGCGCCAGTGCCCGGCAGCGTTACAAACACCGTTTCACCATTTACGTTAACGGTCACGGTACGCTGGTTGCCGGTGTTTTCCTGGTAGCTTACGCAGCCCTTAATTTTGCCGTCGGCCGCAGGCTTTAAATGCTCCGGCCTGATGCCAACAAGCACATTGGTATGCCCTGCCAGAATTTTCTGCCACAGCTCCGGCACATCGCTTACCACGTCGCCGATTTTGAGCTTGCCGCTGCTGTAATAGCCGCTGACGATGTTCATCGCTGGCGAGCCGATAAAGCCTGCAACGAAAGTGTTGGCCGGGTGATGGTAAATAACGTCCGGCGTGCCTGCCTGCTGCAAAACGCCGTCGCGCATAACGACGATGCGGTTAGCAACGGTCATCGCCTCAATCTGGTCGTGCGTTACGTAAATCATGGTCGGTTTGTAAATTTCGTGAATGCGGACAAGCTCCGTCCTCGCCTGCTGGCGCAGCTGCGCATCAAGGTTGGAAAGAGGTTCGTCAAGCAGAAAGTACGGCGATTGTTTTACCAACGCCCTGCACAATGCAACACGCTGCTTCTGGCCGCCGGAAAGGTCTTTCGGCTTGCGGTTTTCGTAGCCCTGCAAATTCAAAATTTTCAGTGCTTCCGTAGTACGCCTTTTAATTTCGTCCTCGCCCAGCTTCTGGATTTTTAAGCCGAAGGCAATATTATCCCATACGGAAAGGTGCGGGAACAGCGCGTAGCTTTGGAACACCATTGCCACGTTGCGCTCTCCGGGAGGCACGTCGTTGATAACCCTGCCGCCCATAACAAGCTCGCCGCTGGTAATTTCCTCCAAGCCTGCAATCATGCGCAGGGTTGTACTTTTGCCGCAGCCGGAAGGCCCGAGCAGAATGAGTCTTTCGCCTTCCTTAATTTCAAGATTCAACGATTTTACAATTTTAGCGTCGCCGTAGGATTTGCAGACGTCTTTAAAAACTATGCTATTCATTAACCTTTAACCCCCGATTGCATAAATGTATTAAGGATGAACTTCTGGCAGAACACGTACAGTACCAGCGGCGGCAGGCTTGTCAGCACGGCAACCGCCATAGCAATGCCCCATTCGCTGCCGCCCTCGGCGCTGATAAACATCTGCAAAGCCAGCGGCAGGGTGTACATATCTTTGTCCTGCAAAACCAAAAGCGGCCAGAAGTATTCGTTCCACGAGTTGATGAAGAACAGAATCGCCACCGCGATAACGGAAGGTTTAATCAGCGGTAAAATAACGCTGCGCAAAATGGTAAACGGCTTGGCGCCGTCAAGGATGGCCGCCTCCAGCAGCGCCTTCGGTATGCCGCGCATCGTCTGGCGCATCAGGAAAATGCCCATGCCATCCGCGAAAGCGGGCAGCATTACACCCAGCGGGTGATTTAACAGGTTCAGCTTGCTCATCAGCAGGTAGTTAGGCATAATCAGCACCGTTACCGGGATGAAGAACGTCAGCAGCATGCTGTTAAAAATCGTTTCTTTGTATTTAAAATCGTAGTAGATAAAGGCAAACGCCGCCAGGACGCTTGTTATAACCTTCATCGCGGTTGTACCCGCAGCGATGATGAAGGTGTTGTAGATGTAGGTTAAAAGCGGAAAGTCCTCCAGCACCGTTGTGTAGTTGTTAAGCGTCGGCGGGAAGGGCAGCGGGTTCAGCGTAGCCTGGAAAATCTGGTCCATATCCTTTAAAGAAGTGGATATCATAAAAACTATCGGCCACAGCTGAATAAAAACTGCAATTAAAAGCGGGATATGCCACATTAATTCTTTTTTATCAGTTTTCATAATATACCTTCTTCTCTAAATATTTGGTCCTGAACAGCAGGAACGCGATATAGCAAATCATCGTGATGATGGCAAAGGCTGCGGATTTGCCGGTCTGGAAGAATACAAACGCATACTGGTAAATGATATACACCAGGTTGGAGCTGCCCTGGTCAGGCCCGCCCTGCGTAAGCATGTTTACCGGTACCAGCACGTACTGCAAGCCGAACACCACGGTTATCGTAAACACGTAAATAGCGGTGGAAGACGTCATCGGCACGATAATTTGTTTAAAAATCTGCCAGTTGCTGGCGTTTTCCAGCTTGGCAGCTTCAATCATTTCCTTCGGCACTGCCAACATGGCGGCCAGCATTACAATCAGGTTGTAACCGAAAACCTTCCAGCCGATGATGGTGCAGATAGCAAAAATTACCAGCCAGTTTTCCTTAAACCAACGCGGCGATTCCAAATCGAACCACGAAAGCACAATGCTTAACGGGCCTGCCAGCGGGTTATAAATCCACAGGAACAAAATGCTGGCAACAGCCAGCGACAGCGTTGCCGGCATGAATAAAGTTGAACGGTAAAAGCCCTTGCCGCGTTCAATTAAGTGCCCCAGCACAAACGAAAACAGGTATGGCAGCACAAAATTCAGCACCAGCATGATGGCTACAAACACAACAGTGTTGGCAAGTATTTTGATAAGCTCTTCACTGCCAAGAACACTGACGTAATTATCAAGCCCTACAAATTTCATATTGGGGCTTACCATATTCCAGCTGAAAAAACTTAAGTAAAGGTTTTGCAGCAGCGGCCAGTACGAAAACACCGCAAAAAAGAATACGCTCGGCAGCAGAAATAAAAACGCCTGCCATTTTCTTTTTTCCATAAAATTTACTCCTTTAGCAAAAATCAGGCTGCCGCTCAAAGCAGCAGCCTGAAACTTATCACATTAAACTTACATCAGGGAATTAATTTTTTCAGCAGTTTCATGAAGGGCCTGTGCAGCGCTTTCTTTGCCGCTTAAAATAATGTCGCGTGCGTCGATAAGAAGCTGTTCAGCCTGTAAGCCGTTAGCGCCGGGGAAGCTTGCCCAAGGTACAAGGTTAGGCATTAAGGAAAGTGCAACCTGTACGTTTTTGTTGGTGTCAACCAATTTCTTAAAGCCGTTGGGGTCGTTTTCTACGCCTTTACGCGGCGGCAGGTAACCGGTGCCGGTACTCCATTTCAGCAGTGCTTCCGGGGATTCCAGATATTTGATGAATTCAACGGCTGCTGCTTTTTTAGCATCGTCGTTGCTGAAAATCATCAAGAAGTTGCCGCCTGCCGGAACTTTCAGCTCTTTGCCTTCAAATTTCGGGAACGGAGCAGCCATTACTTCAAACTTAGCGCTCTTTTCAAAGTTGGCGCGTTTGCCGATGGTGGTGCAAACCATGCCAAGCTTGCCGCTGAGATAAGCCTGGAAGCCTTCTTCGTTGGTAGCATGCAGGCCGGTGCCTTCCTGTACCATGTCAGCCAGCAGCTGATAGGCTTCGGCAGCTTCCGGGGTATCGAAGCCTGCCAAGGTTTTGCCGTTTTCTTTCTTCAGCATGCTGCCGCCGTTGGATTCGATGATAGCCTGCTGGGTCCAGTTATCGGCATATTCCTGCATAAAGAAGCCCATGTTACCGGTGTTGTCTTTAATCTGTTTCGCAGCCGCTTTAACTTCATCCCAGGTTTTGGGCGGATTAGCGGGGTCAAGGCCTGCTGCTTTAAAAATTTCCGGGTTGTAGTACAGTACCGGCACACTGATGGAGTACGGCACGCCAATCTGTTTGCCGTCGTCGGTCTGCGCCAGCGCCAGTACGTTAGGCAGGAAGTTGTCTTTTAAGAAGTTCGGGTCTTTGGCACTTTCAAAGGATTGGTTGATGTCCTGGTATTTCAGGTTTTCGGCAGCATAGTTAAGGTAGGACCAGCCCATCTGCACTACGTCCGGATTTTTGCCGGAAGCAATGGCTGCCTGCAGGTTTTGGGTAAGGCCTTTATACATATCAGGGTTGTATTTTTCAACTACTTCAATATCGGGATGTTTTTCGTTAAAATCTTTTACAAGTTCTTTAACGGTCTGGCCGCCGAAGCTTTCAGACGCTACATGCCAATATTCAATTTGTACTTTTTTGCCGCTGGTACTGTCGGCAGATTTGTTATCGCCGCCGCAGCCGGCAAAGAATGCGGTACACATGGTTGCCAGCAGAACACCGGCAATTTTTTTCTTTAAACTCATTATTAGAACCTCCGTGATTTTGATTTTTTTCATTTTAACATTAAAATTTAAAATGCAATGTGTGCAGCAGGTTAAGTATTGGTTAAAAAACTTTAAATTTCATTAAGAAATTGTTAATTATGTAAAATTTTCTACACAATAAATTCACACTCCGCCGCTATGATAAAGTTGACACCGGCACAGAGTTTTCGTTAAAATATAGTTAATATAATTAAGGAGGTTAACTTACACGATGAATAAAAACTTAATGATTGTTATCGCCGCACTGCTCGTTATTTTCGGGCTTGTAATGAGCGGTTACAACAACCTTGTAGGCATGAATGAAAACATCAACGGCAAATGGTCGCAGATTGAAAACCAGCTGCAGCGCCGCAACGATTTAATACCCAACCTTGTTAATACCGTTAAAGGTTATGCTGCACACGAAAGCGATGTGTTTAAAGCTGTTGCCGACGCGCGCGCCAAACTTGGCGGAGCCAAAACCGTGCAGGAAGCAAGCCAGGCTGACGGCGAACTTTCCGGCGCACTGAGCCGCCTGTTAATGGTAGCCGAAAACTATCCGCAGCTTAAGGCCAACGCCAACTTTACGCAGCTGCAGGATGAACTGGCAGGCACCGAAAACCGCATTGCCGTATCCCGCCAGGATTACAACAACGCCGTGCAGGAATTCAACGCCAGCATCAAACAGTTCCCAACCGTATTGTATGCAGGCATTTTAGGCTTTAGCCAGCGTGATTACTTTGAAGTGCCCGAAAGCGCCAAAGCAGTGCCGCAGGTACAATTTTAAAATGCGTTAAGGATTTAAACCATGATTAAGCATTTTTTACTTCTGCTGCTGGTACTGGCACAAACCCTTTATGCCGCAGCAGGGCTGGAAGCAGCGGAAATACCGCCTAAACCGCAGGCAGGCACTAATATCTATGTGCAGGACTACGCTGACGTTATTTCCCCTGATTCCGAAAAAATAATTTATTCTATCGGCCGTGAGCTTGACAGCAAAACAACGGCGCAGGTTGCCGTGCTGACTGTGCCTACGCTTGACGGCGAGCCCATTGAAAGCTATGCGCTTAAAGTGCTGCGCGGCTGGGGCATCGGCAGCCGTGATAAAAATAACGGCGTGCTGATAGTTGTTGCCACGCAGGACAGGCAAAGCCGCATTGAAGTTGGCTACGGGCTGGAGGGCGCACTGCCTGACGGGCTTACCGGACGCTTGCAGGACGATACCATGCTGCCCTACTTTAAACAGGGACAGTACGATAAAGGCATTGTTAACGGCTATGCCGCAACTGCAGCGACAGTTGCCAAAGAATACAATGTTAAGCTGGAGGGAGTAAGCTACACCCCACCGGCACCGAAGCAGAATGACAGCCTGCCGCTGTGGGCAGAACTTGCAATCGGCATCGGCATAGTGCTGCTTCTCGTAATAGATAACGTATTTTTGGGCGGCTTTATTACCCAAATGCTGATTCTATCAATCTTCCGGCGCGGCGGTGGCGGCGGCTTCGGCGGCGGAGGAGGTTTTGGAGGCGGCAGCGGCGGTGGCGGCGGCTCCTCCAGAAGATGGTAAGTAAAATAAAAATATATAACCCGATCTGAGTACATTCCTCTGACCGGGTTATTTTTATTGCTTAAACAAATCATTATATGGATAATTTAAGTATAGTTTTTCTTCATCTTCAATATATTTTTTATAATTATCTTTTGTAAGCAACCCAATATCATTTTTCATATATTCCAACATTTTGCTGTTTATCCATTCACCGTAATGCAAAGTATCTTTATAATTATCTAAATTCATCGTAATATCAGTCATTGTATTAAACGAAAATAATTTTATATTCGGACATTCTAAAATAAGCTCTATTGCATATTCTTCAATTTCTATATTTTTATTTAAATCACCTTTTTCGTACAACTCGCCCCAATAGGCTACGCTGTAAGGCGGGAAAAAATAATAAAAAGTTGTTTTTGGATGCGCATAGGCTAAATCTGTCACATTTTGCTTTATATTTTCACGTATAACCTGCTTATCAGCTTCTGTTAGGCTGTTTTGTTGATTTGGCTCTTTATATTCAGTTCTGCTTTTTAAAACACTTTTGGCTCCAAATTTATAATCATCATTCCAGTTTGCATATTCATCAAAAGATGTTATGCCGCCATTTTTATTTTTAATTGTATTTTTTATATTCCTTACAGCAATTTTAACAACATCTTTATTAAAAATATACTTAACATCATCAAACATATTATCATTATAAAGATATACAGGGTATTGCCCAAGGTCATTTCTCATCATATCTTTATCTGATAAAATTTTATAAGTGTCCAAACTACGCACCACATATTTAACATCGTGAGCAGTCCTAAAAGCTGTTGCAATATTATCGTTCATTTCTTTAAATGAGCCTCCGGAAAAAGGAACTTTTACTGCGCTAGCTTTAAATAATTCATTAAATTCCGACGTTTTAAAATTCTCCGACATAGAAGTACCCGTTATAATACTGTCATAATCAAAATTTTTTAAAATACCGTCATTTTGATAACGTTCATTATTCAGCACATAAAACAAACCTGGCAGCGGCTTATGATAATGAAAAAACGGGTCTACAATTATACTAAGAGAAGCCAGTACAAACACACCAATAAAAATTTCTGCCGCAAAAATATATATCCATTTTTTAAAATTCATCAGCAAGCACCTTTATTATTAAAATTGGAAATACAAAAATGTAGTAACTGAACTAAGTTTTAAAACCGTATAAAGCAGCACAGCCGCTATTACAGTAGCTGTAAGATAAACATTAAATTTT
>OJOA01000980.1_pt1 | contig 16285 bp, 9 predicted proteins | sample 1597991 | NCBI WGS metagenome assembly OJOA01 (sample SAMN01915207, study PRJEB22387) | human gut metagenome | isolation source: stool | host: Homo sapiens | place: USA | reverse complement strand
TATAAGTATATGTATAAATATTAATCACGAATTAGGCTGTTCGTGGTGAGTAAAGTGGAGGAATGTCACAAAAAAGAAAGGGTAAGGAAATATGGTGAGATTTAGAACAAGACTTGTTGCTGTGACATGTGCAGTTGCAATGGTTGGCTCATTCTGGGGAAGTGCAGGGGCAATAGTCTCAGCTGATGCATCAGAGCCGTCTGCGGAAATGGCGTGGAGCATCACTACAGACAAACTGGTATTTGACACTGGCGCAGATGCCAAGTGGACAGATAAAATTTATGCCAGCAATGATGAAGGTACATACCCAGAGTTAGGCAGGATTGATGATGTGTCTGTGGGTAAAAAGGCTGTGCTCACGGCAAATGTAACACTTAATGGAGATTTTTCAGGATTGGATGGTGCGGAGGCTGCTGACGGAACGTATAATGCGATCCAGCTTTCCTGTGCGATCAAGACTGGCGATGGATGGACATACACCAAGTCTGATGATTATCCATTCCTTAAAGCGGAAAATTTTACAGATGGCAAGACACAGGTATCATTTGCATTTGATGTGGAGGATACAGGAGCTGTGAACGAGATAATATTCCAGTACAATTCAAACTCTGCATATACTGGAACAATATCAATATCTGATGTAGAGATTCAGAGTGATGATTCAGGAGAGGAGCCTGATGGTGGCAAAGAGCCTGATGGTGGCGAAGAGCCAGGTGGCGGATCATCAGCAACAGGAAATGTGACAGGTGTGGCAGCACCTTCGATCACAGACAATACAGTATGGAGCAGTTCAGATGCAGTTCTCACATTTGACGCTACCTCAGATGCGACATGGAAGGATAAGGCGTACGCCAGCAATGACAGCGATACATATGCTGATATGGCGAGAATAGAGGGTGCAACTGTAGGTGAAAAGGCGAAACTCACAGCTACGGTTTCACTTGATGGCGATATATCAGGCCTTGACGGTGCTGAGGCGTCAGACGGATCATACAATGCGATCCAGCTTGCGTGTGCCATGAAGACAGGAGACAGCTGGGATTACGTCAAGTCAGGCGACTATCCGTTCATCAAGGCTGAGAACTTTGTCGATGGCAAGTGCGATATATCATTTGCATTTGATGTATCAGAGGTGGGAAATGTGCAGGAGATCGTATTCCAGTACAATTCCAACTCAGCATATGCTGGCAAGATCACAATAAGCAACGTTAAGGTACTTGATGTTAAGGAGAGCAGCGGCGGACTTGAGCAGAGAGATCCTGCTGTGATCTCAGATCTCTCATCGGCTGAGGATTATGACAAGTGGAGCACAGAGGCCGGATATGCATACAAGCACGGCGATGCAGCCAACAAGGCCGGCAATGCCACACCTGACATATCATATGACAGTGCAAATGAGAGACTTAAGGTTTCTGTTGACTACTCAGCAGATTCAACTTCCTCATGGAGTGAGGCAAAGGTTAAGTGTGTTCCTACAGAGGCTATGGATGTGAGCCAGTACAACCAGCTCAGTGTGGATATCATCTACCCGGCAAAGCTCAAGGGAAGCAAGCTCAAGTTTTTTGCAGATGGAATAATAAATAAAGACACGACCATCGATGATGATGCAGAGGATATCGGCGATGGATTAAAGAAGGTTACAGTTACTATGGGATTTACTCCGACAGATAAACCACTCACAGATGTGACAATAGGAATCATCGGGAGCAGCACAAGCTTCAAGGGCAATGTATATCTTGATAATCTTGTTCTGTCACAGGCAGATACAACAAAGGATTTTGTCGAGATAACAGAGACTCCTGGTGCTGGTTCACCAGTGGATCTTTCACAGATGCCATCATCAGTTAGAGTGAGCGATGCGAATGCAGCAGACAGTGCAAAGGCACTTGCGGCATACCTGAATACGCTCATGAACAGTGATCAGGTTCTGTTCGGACATCAGAATGATGTGAGCAGAAGCGTAAATCCACAGGCGTCACTCGGTGATGTATATGATGTGACTGGACAGGTCAGCGGTGTGTTCGGAATCGACTCACTGGCAGTTACAGGCTCGGAGGCAGGCGGTTCAGACGCGGCTTCGGCACTGGCAAACTCAGTGGCATACAGCAAGACTGCAGCGGCAAATGGTGCGATCGTGTCATTGTCAATGCATATGCCAAACTTCTCCAGCTCCAAGATAGTGAAGAACTTGGATGGAACATACAGCTTCTACGGATGTGATTTCTCAGAGTCCAAGGATCTGTCAAATGACATAGTAAAGCAGATTCTCCCAGGTGGAGAGTACAATGAGGTATTTACAGCTTACCTCGATGTGATCGCAGACTACGCATCACAGCTTCAGGCTGCAGGAATACCTATCATGATCAGACCATTCCACGAGAATACAGGAAGCTGGTTCTGGTGGGGATCAATGAACACAGCTGAGACATACAAGTCTCTCTACAGATATACCAAGGATTACATGGAGCAGAGCGGTGTACACAACCTTCTCTGGGTATACTCGCCAAACGGACCTATCACATCAGAGGCAGCTTACATGTCATACTATCCAGGCGATGAGTATGTAGATATCCTTGCATTTGACTACTACAACGATTACAATTCATACCCTGCAGCTGCAGACAACTCTTTCTTTGACAGTCTTGATACAACATGTAATATCGTGTCATCAATAGCTGCAAAGAGAGGCAAGATACCAGCCATTGCTGAGTGCGGTGTCAGAGTCATGAAGAAGGACGGTTCAGACAACGAGGGACTTCTCGTAAAGGGTAATCCGGTTGGAACAGAGGCTTCAGGAAAGAACTGGTATCAGGAAGTCAGCGACATTGCGAAGAAGAACAACATGCCATACTATCTTGTATGGGCAAACTTCGGAGATACCAACTTCTACGTACCATATAAGTATGACGACACACATGGACAGGAGCTTATAAATGACTTCATAAAGTACTACAACGACGACTCATCAATATTCGGTGGAGATACAGGATTCTACAGTAACATGGGAACCCTTGCAGGAGTATCTGCAAATACATACACGGGCCAGATGGGTTACATGGTATATCCATTTGACAGAGATACCATCCTCAAGGCGACAACACTCAAGGCTGGTGTTAAGAATGCATCAAAGGTTCAGTTTGTCATCAACAATCCGGATACAGGGGTTAAGTTGACACTCACCGCTGAGGCTGGAGCCGAGATTGCCGCTGCAGGATCAGAGCCAACACTTTACACGGCTGATCTCACAGAGAAGAATCTCAGCAAGCTTGGAAAGACAGACACAGCAACCATCACACTCTTGGCAGATGGCGAGCAGCTCGCACAGCTGTCACACATAAGCCTTGGAAAGGCCAAGGATAAGGCTCCTGCAAATGTCATCGAGGACTTCGAGTACTATTCAGGAAGCGACGGACTTCTGGATTCCACATACACATCTAACTCAGCCGCAGGATGCAGCTCAAGCTTTGTTCTTGACAAGACTCATAAGAACGGTGGCACATACGGCGGTGCGTTCAAGTATAAGCTTGAGACAAATGGATCAGAGGTGTGGACGGGAAGGATCAAGTCAGAGCTCACAAACAATGATTTCTCAAAGTATAATGCGCTTGAGATGTGGGTACAGCCGGACGGTATGGGACAGAAGCTTGTAATCCAGATCACAGATGGAAGCGGCGAGGAATTTGAGGTATACCTCACAGACTTCGTAAAGGGAACAAAGGCACAGTATGTTACTATTCCATTCAGCTCATTCAAGGGTAAGAAGGGTGGTACACTCGACGCATCGGATATAGTCAAATTTGCTGTATGGTGCAACTCGATCGTGCCGGAGGATCACACTGGCAAGTGGACAGTTGACTCAGCTATCTACTTTGATGGAATCCAGGCAGTGAAGCTCACAGATGATATGCTCAAGAAGAATCCAGTGGACAAGAATGGACTTATCATAACAGACAAGTCACTGGTAAAAAAGGATGAGGCAGATCCGGGCAAGGATGATCCAACAACAGAAGCTCCAACAACAGAGGATCCAACCACAGAAAGCCCAACCACAGAGAATCCAACCACAGAGGATCAGACTACCGAGGCTCCAACAACTGAGAAGCCTGGCAATGACGACAAGACAACTGAGGCTACCACAGCAGCGACAACTGATGGAAGCACAGATGGCAATGGACAGAACGTGGTAAATACAGGAGATAAGTCACCTGTAGACGTAATGTTTGCGATAATGATAGCATCACTTATCATGGCTGGTGCAGGCTATATCGTTATCAAAAAGGATAAGAAGTAATACTCATTTTAGCCATACAAAGAGCCCTACTGTCGGCGGTGATGAAGACCACCGGCAGTGGGGCTTTATTTGTTGGTTTATATTTGTATGCAATATCAGTTTGCAGCACGTCTCTTCTCAACAAGCTTCTCTACAGGGGTTGTGAGATACATTATAGAGAGCATCAGCGTACAGCAGAACCAGATGATAGGCTCTGTGATGGTAACACCCAGATATCCAAGTCTTGGAGTGAGTATCATAACCGCAAGTACCTTTCCAACCAGTTCTATAGTGGATGACATAACTGGAACGATCTTCCGGCCCATTCCCTGCATGGCACATCTCAGCACGAATAGAGGTCCAAGTACATAGAAGCATGTCACGCCGATCCTTACGTACCTTACAGCCGGATCGATGATTGCGCTGGCAGATGTACCTGCAACCAGTTTTATAAGTGCCGGACTGAGCAGCCAGCCGAATATGATCATGACAGTGGTGATGATAGTGTTTATGATGATCGCTGCCCTCACACCCTGGTGTACTCTGTCGTATCTGCCCGCGCCCATATTCTGACTTACATAAGTCGTTACAGCATTTCCTACTATATATAACATGAACATGAGAATATCAAATATCTTTCTTGCTGCTGTGTGGGCGGTTACTATATCAGTTCCGAGTCCATTGATGGCTCTCTGAAGTATAACTGTACCGATGTTCACTATACAGCTCATAAATCCCATGGCAAGTGCGGACTGTATGAGGTCTGATCGGTCACTCTTCTCTACGGAGTACTCACCCTTCTCCGGAATCAGATGCTTGGCCTTCACAAGTATATAGATCAAGGCAAGTATGCCCGCCAGTGCCTGTGATATATCAGTGGCGATGGCTGCACCCCGTACTCCCATGTCAAATGCCCTTATAAACATAAGGTCCAGAACGATATTGAGTACAACTGATATACCGAGGAATATAAGAGGCGTCTTGCTGTCTCCGACTGCACGCAGTATGTTGGCGCACAGATTATATAATGAACAGAATATGATTCCAGCGATTATGATTATAACGTAGCTTGCTGCCATATCCAGTATGTCGTCCGGTGTTTTGAGAAGTATCAGGATAGGTCTTATAAATATGAGACTCAGAACTGTCAGGACAATGGATGCCAGCAGTGTCATGATGGCCGATGCACCGATACATCTTCGCATATTGTGATGGTCCTTTGCACCGTAGTATTTGGCTATAGGGATGGCAAGCCCCATGGTTCCGCTGTTGAGGAAGCCTATTATCATATTCGAAATGACTGAGGTTGCGCCAACCGCGGCGAGTGCCCGTGAGCTTACGTAGTTGCCCACGATCGCTGAGTCTGTAAAACTGTATAACTGCTGTGCAATCTGTCCCAGTATCATAGGTACTGCGAACATCCATATGACTTTCATAGGTTTTCCAACCGTCAGATCTTTCATGATATATAAACCTCCTTGGGCAATGATAATCTATTGGTATAACGTTTAATAATATGTGTTTGATTTTGAACGCCTGATATTCGATTGTACAACAGTTCCTGATAAAGTCAATGTGGAATTTGAGAAATTTTGAAGAAAAATGTTTTAATTTGTTTTATAAAATGTTATGTTAAAGTGAAACGATTAAAATAGTTGTAACTATGCATACTAAGAGACAGACGGTGTTTAGCCGGATATTATATATAGAAAGAAATGGGAAATATGGACAACAACAACAATAATAATAAAAATAAGAAGAAAAGAAGTAAAAGGTACGACATAGAGCGGATGGTGATTTATGCCGTGTCAATAATCCTGCTTGCGCTGGTCATAAGTCTGGCTGTCAAAAACTACAGACTTGAGAGCAAGCTGGACAAGTTGAGCGGAGGCGAGGCAGTAGCTACGGGAACCACAGTGGAGAGTGACAAGGCAGGAAATGATAAAAGTGATAAGGCAGGCTCTACAGATGCGACACAGTCTACAGAAACGGCATTGCCACTGACTGTTCAGGGAGATGTACAGTATGTAGATATAGATGTCCCTCAGAAGGAAAATCAGGAAAATTACAACGGTGATGATCTGGAGGATAACGGATATCCATATGCGATCAAGATCAACAGACAGGAGAATATAGTGACAGTGTACACTCTTGATGCGGCGGGATATTATACAGTGCCGGTCAGGGCTATGAGATGTTCAGTTTCACCTATTGGGGAGACTCCGACAGGACTTTTCAACATAGCGCTTAAATGGGATTGGCTTGCACTCTTTGATGATTGTTATGGTCAATATGTATCACAGATAGATGGAGACACACTGTTCCATTCGGTTCCTTATCTCGACACAACGAAGGATTCTCTTGAGACATGGGAGTTCAACAAGCTTGGAACAGGGGCTTCACTTGGATGCGTGCGTCTCTGTGTGGCAGATACAAAATGGATATACGAGAATTGTGAGTCCGGAACCTACGTTGATATATTTGACAGTGATTACTACGGACCTCTTGGACGACCTGTGCCTGTGACAAAGCTTGAGAACACGGACGAGCAGGGATGGGATCCTACGGATATGGTGGAGGAGAACCCTACAACAGGCAAGGCAGTAATATATGGTGCGGAGAGTCATAGTATAGAGCAGGGGGAAAATTACGACACCATGGCGGGAGTTATGGCATTTAACTCTCAGAGGGAAGATGTCACTGACCAGCTAAAAGTGGAAGGAACAGTTGATAATACAAAGGTTGGAAAGTACAACGTCAAGTACAGCTTCACTGATCAGGGTAAGGAGATATCAAAGAGTATAGTCATAACAGTGGAGGATGAGGCGGCTCCGGTCATAACAAGGATGCCTGTTGAGATCAAGGTTGCCAATTACAGCGGACAGAATGAGGAACTGGCGCAGATAGTAGCATCATACGTCACAGCCCAGGATGAGGATACGATCATAAAAAATGCAGTGGCAACCGATGGAAATGGTCACAGATTGGATGGAACTGACGTGTCGGAGCTGAAGGAGGATGCCATCTGTGTGGCAGTGGGCGAGGTTAAGGCTGAGCCGGGAACATACTCGGTTGTGTGCTGTGCCAGAGATGCAGCCGGCAACAGGTCACAGTATCACACTGTAAAGGTGACTATAGTTAAGTAATCATATGCGCGTATGCAGAGGTGGATCAATGGCAGAGAAGAAAAGTACAATGTATGATCTGGAAGCAGAAAAGATCAGAGAGAAGATAATAATATTTGCCGTCGATACAGGGGGGTATACTCAGAAGGAGGTATCCCTTGAGGTTCAGGCTTCACTGGATGAGCTTGCAGAACTCATAGACACGGCGGGCGGTGAGGTCGTGGGCAGGCTTGTGCAGAACAGAGACAAGATTGCAAATGACCTGTATCTTGGAAGAGGAAAGGTTGAGGAACTCAGGAATATGATATATGAGCTTGGAGCCACGGGAGTATGCTGCGACGATGAACTGTCACCTGCCCAGCTCATGAATCTTCAGGATGCACTGGATATTAAGGTTATGGATAGAACCATGGTTATACTTGATATATTTGCAGCGCATGCAGGAAGCTATGAAGGAAAACTTCAGGTGGAACTTGCCCAGCTTAAGTTCAGGGCGACCAGACTTATAGGAATGAGAGACTCTCTTTCAAGACTCGGCGGAGGCATAGGCACAAGAGGCCCAGGTGAGAAAAAGCTTGAGATCGACAGACGAGTTATAAGGGAGAGGATATCAAGGCTCAAGGCGGAACTTAGGACCGTTGAGGCTCAGAGGATGCAGCAGAGAAAGCAGCGCCAGAGAAGTGCGGTTCCGGTTGCCGGAATAGTGGGTTATACAAATGCCGGAAAGTCCACACTGCTCAATGCTATGACAGGGGCGGGAGTGCTTGAGGAGGACAAATTATTTGCGACCCTCGATCCAACGACCAGAAACTACAGGCTTCCTGGAGGTCAGAATATATTGCTCACGGACACTGTTGGATTCATAAGGAAACTGCCTCATCACCTTGTCGAGGCATTTGGCTCAACACTTGAGGAGGCAAAATACTGTGACGTTATAATACATGTAGTTGATGCCTCAGATGTGAACTGGGATAAGAACATAGAGACTGTGTACCACACTTTGAAACAGCTCAAGATAGATGAGAAATCAGGGAAGCCTATCATAACGGTATTCAACAAGGTTGACAAGATTGAAAAAGATGATCTGGTTGGTGTGCGGGATCTCAGGGCAGATAGAACTATCTACGTGTCGGCGAAAAACGGTCAGGGACTTGACGAGCTGGCATCTGCAATAGAGGAGATACTTAGAAATCAGAAGATATACATCAGACATACATTTGCCTACTCAGATGCAGGCCTCACAGGTCTCATACACAAGTATGGTGAGATAAAAACGGAAGAGTACCTGGATGATGGGATATTCATTGAGGCATATGTTCCGTCATCTATTCTCGGCAGACTTGGGTTGGGATTTGAAGATGAAGAAGAATATTAATAACTCTTAACGATGTCTTTCCAATGCTTTATCGGCAGTAAAGGCACTGGAAAAATATTTACATATTGTATATACTTATGTAGATTGTTATAGGAAGGAAAAAACAGGGTTATACCCTATGCATGACAAAGAAAGGGAAATATTATGGGAGACAACGAATTGAATGGAACACCGGAAGGTGTAACTCCTGATGGAGCAAGTGAGCAGAATGCTGCCAGTCAGCTGCAGGATCAGCAGAACGCAGGACAGTATGGTCAGCAGACAAATCAGCAGTATGGTCAGCAGACAAATCAGCAGTATGCAGGACAGTATGGTCAGCAGACGAATCAGCAGTATGCAGGACAGTATGGTCAGCAGGCAAACCAGCAGTATGCAGAACAGTATGGTCAGCAGACAAATCAGCAGTATGTAGGACAGTATGGTCAGCAGACAAATCAGCAGTATGCAGGACAGTATGGTCAGCAGACAAATCAGCAGTATGCAGACCAGTATGGTCAGCAGATGACACAGAGTACATATGATCAGACTATGAATATGTATGGTGATCAGGCTCACAAGCCGGAGACACCGAAGAAGAGAAAGGGCATCAAGATCGCAATAATCTCGGTAGTTGCAGCCCTTATCGTTATCGCAGCCCTTGTTGTTGTATATCTCGTGTTCCTCAAAAAGACACCTAAGGAAGTGGTTGAGGATGCCATGGAGAATACAGCAAAGGAACTTGAAAATGGTAACATCAGCGGCATAGTCGGCGCGAATGATTTTGACCTTGACAATATCGAATTTAACTCACAGGTCAGTCTTGACAATGTGAGCGGTGCGGAGGCACTGAGCGGAACACAGATCGAGTGTAACGGTTGCACAGCATTTGGCGACAGTAACGACTTTAAGATAAGTGGCTCCATGACAGCGGCTGGTGAGAAAGCGACAGCAGAGATCCTTTCAATAGGAAACAAGATTTACTTTTCATCACCGGAGTTACTTACAAAGACACTCGTTCTCGATGCGAATACTATCATGTCAGAGCTTGGTGGCACTGAGGCTGGTGCAGGCGGCACAGTTGATGCAGAGGCTCTTACAAAGATTCTTGATGAGAAGCTTATTCCTGCAGTTGATAAATTTAAGGATTCAATGGTCTATGAGAGAGTAGGCAAGGAGAGTTTCACCGATGCAAATGGAAAGACTGTAAATGCAGAGCATTACACGATCACAATATCCACTGGTTCAATAAATGATCTGTCAAATGCTATTGTGGACTGTCTTAACGAATATGTGGACAGTAATATATCTGATGATATGGTTGCAGAGATGAACATTTCAAAGGATCAGATAAAGCAGTCTATTAGCACTATCCCATCACTTGTGGGAGCTGTATTCACAAAGGATATAGTGACAGATGTCTACATCAACAGCGGCAAGGTGGTTCATATTGATTCAGAGTATGATATAGCCGCAGCAGGTGTGACACTTGGTGTTACGGTGGATCACATGGGCGATGGAGATGTTACATCGGATACAAAGATGGTTGTGAAGCTGGAGTACGGTTCACAGATGAATGTCACATTTGACTGTGCATATAAGAATAAGAAGAGCGGTGACAAGACCGAAGTTACGGCAGATTATACCTTGTCAGCCGATGTGGACGGTGAGTCTCAGGCATTTACAGGAAGCACTGTATTTTCATATGATGAGAAGAGTGGCGCTATAGACGGAAGCAGTAAGGTTACAGCAAACTCAGAAGATATCGAGATGACATATTCAGGAACTCTGGCTGATGTAAAGAAGGGCAAGTCATTCAGTCTTAACGATCTTAAGTTTAATCTGAATGTTTCTGGACAGGAGTTTGTGGCATTGTCAGGCAGCATGAGTGTTGCTGAGAGTAAGAGTAAGATCTCAGCTCCGGCAGACAGCGATGTCGTTGATTATTCAGTACTTCAGGGCGAGGAGGCCCAGCAGTATATCAATACGGAAAGTGCAGAGAAGATTATCTCAGCGTGGGGAAGTTTATTTGAATCCGCAGATGCGGGACTGCCACTTGGTAAAAAGGATGATGGCGATGATGATGGATCGACAGATCCTACGGAAGAAGCTAGTACAGAGGCAGCAACAGAAGCGACAACAGAAGCAGCAACTGATGATGTCGATTATTCAAAGGAAGTTCTTGCGATTGGGGATAAAACTGTAAAGATAAATGACCCTAAGGGATATGAGAGAAGTTATGGCTCAAGTTACTCAATCTCATTGAACGATACAAAGGGTGGTGCATATGTAATATATTCAGCAAATGAATATGCAGATGCGAAAACTTATCTTAAGACCTTAAAAGAAACATATAAAGATATGGAAGATGAGAATACTAAGATAGATTCCGTTACAGACAGCAAGGTAAAGGCTAAAGACGGAACAGAGGTAATCTGTCTTGAGGCTCAGATGACGGTATATGATATGAAGAGCACAGATATAACATTTATATATCCGCTTGGAGATGGTTCTATTGTATGTAGCATAAGCTACTGGGAAGAGCCTGATAATATTGATATTCAGAAGCTGTGTGATACATTTATCGGAGCGATGGAGATAAAGTAATGGACTATGCGTCCGGATCGAATAACATATATACGCAGGGAGGCAGTGATGAAGGTCGTAAATGTGAAGAATGTGGCAATTGGAGAGGGAATGACTAAGATATGTGTTCCGCTGGTGGTACCGACGGATTACGATGTGGACTATCAGTCAAGGATCATAGCAAAGTCTGAACCGGATATGGTGGAGTTCAGAGCGGACATGTATGAGAAGTGTTTTGACAGTGATGCTCTTATGAAGACTTTGGAGAAGATACATGATAAGCTGGGACGATATCCATTAATATTCACATTCAGAACAAAAGGCGAGGGTGGCTGTATGGACGCGACTCTGAGTCAGTATCGCGACCTTCTGATTGATGTAATAGCCAGTGGCTACGTAGATATAGTAGACGTTGAGTATTTTTCAGATACGGAGATAGTAGATGAGGTTATAGCAGAGGCGCATATGAAGGGTGTGTATGTTATCGTGTCCAATCATGATTTCAAAACCACCATTCCGATGGAACAGATCGTGGACAGATTCAAGTCCATCATATTTACTGGTGCAGACATAGCCAAAATAGCCATGATGCCAGAAGATGGTTCTCAGGTCGTTGACATGATGCAAGCGGCGAAGGAACTTCAGGAGTGTGGTAATCAGACTCCTCTTATAGTTATATCAATGGGAGAACTTGGAGTTGAGACAAGAACCACTGGTGAGATGTATGGCAATTCGGTATCATTTGCAACAGCGGGAATTCCTTCCGCCCCTGGACAGATATCGGTGGATGCACTCAGAAGCCAGCTCACTATGATACATCATATTATAGCTGGTAGATAATTGTTAGATAAATGATTTTATTATGCTGGAAGTCACTCACGGTAAGTGCGGGGCTTCCAGTTTTTTATGCCAATCATCCACTTTGTAAAAGGGGACAGGTACCTCCGTCCCCACTTTCGTTTTTTGAGAAAATCTAGCGTGTGGCTTGTTGGGCAGATATGTGGTATTATGACATAAATGTTCCGGGCGGCGAGTGCGGCAGACGGAGACGGTTAAGGAGATAAGAATAAAATGGAAGAAAAGATACACAAGAGGAGAGTTCACTACAGTGGAACTCATCCGAAGAGGTTTGAGGAGAAATACAAGGAGCATGATCCTGAGAAATATGCCGATACGATAGAGAAGGTCATAAGCAAGGGAAGCACACCGGCGGGAATGCATATATCAATATGTGTAAACGAGATACTGGATTTTCTTCAGATACAGCCGGGACAGCAGGGGCTTGATGCGACGCTGGGCTATGGTGGACACACAAGGCGTATGCTGGAGAAGCTTCAGGGAAAAGGTCATATGTATGCACTGGATGTTGATCCTATAGAGATAGTGAAGACGAAGAAGAGGCTGGAGGATGCCGGCTACGGGGAGGATATACTCACGATAAAGCAGACAAATTTCAGAAACATAGACAAAGTTGCAGAGGAGGCCGGAGGATTTGATTTTATCCTTGCGGATCTTGGAGTGTCTTCCATGCAGATAGACAATCCAGACAGAGGATTTACCTACAAATTCGACGGACCACTTGACCTAAGACTCGATCCGGAGAAGGGTGAGTCGGCGGCGGAGCGTCTGCGAGAGGTTTCGTATGAGGAACTCGTTGGGATGTTCCAGGAGAACTCGGACGAGCCTTATGCGGAGGAGATCGCTACGGTCATTATGAAGAGAAACCGCACTAAGAATTATGTGGAGACCACCACGCAGATGAAGGATGTCATCGAGGAGGCGTTGTCATTTGTTCCGGAGAAGGAGCGGAAAGAGGCTGTGAAGAAATCCTGTCAGAGATGTTTTCAGGCTCTCCGAATAGATGTGAACAGTGAGTTTGAGGTTCTGTATGATTTCCTTGACAAGCTGCCGGATGCGCTCAGACCAGGTGGAAGAGTTGCCATACTTACGTTCCATTCCGGAGAGGACAGGCTTGTGAAGAGGGCGTTCAAGGCTGGAGCAAAGGCTGGTGTTTACAGCGAAGTCAGCAAGGATGTCATCAGACCGTCAGCGGAGGAGTGCGCCCGAAATCCGAGAGCAAGATCGACGAAGATGAGATGGGCTGTAAAAGCAGAATAAAGGACACAGAAAGGCGACATCGTCTGTATATCATGTTAATATGATGACAGGGGATGTCGCCTTTTGGATATATGTTTCAGATGTATTGTGGCTGGACGAATGAGAAGGGAAAAAGTTTATTTTAGGAGGTGCGGAGATGGGATACAAGGTTCTTCTGGTGGAGGATGACCACGACATAAGGGAGGCCGTGGCTGACTATTTTACAGGAGTTGAGGGAAGTGAGATGAATGTGAGCTACGCCTGTGATGGCATACAGGCAGAGGAAATGCTCTATGAGAATCAGTATGATCTTGTGCTGTTAGACATCATGCTTCCGGGAGTGGATGGCTGGGAACTGTGCAGTCAGATAAGAAAGACCAGTGATGTACCGGTCATTTTCCTGACCGCCAGAGCCAGGCAGGAGGATGTTTTATATGGGTATACACTTGGCTGCGACGACTATGTGGTCAAGCCATTTGCTATTGCAGAACTCTATGCCAAATCTGTTGCACTGGTGAGACGCGCAAAGGGGACCGTTGTCCACAGGGAACTTGTGTGTGGCTTAATATGCTGCGACACATCGGCACTCACGGTGACTGTGGATGGTGCAGCCATTGATATGCCGCGAAAAGAGTTGGAACTTCTCATATACCTCATGGAGAACAGAAAACGTGTGGTGTCGAGGGATGAACTGCTGGTAAATATATGGGGTTATGATTATGACGGGAGAACCAGAGTTGTAGACGATCATATCAGAAAGCTGCGAAAGGCACTTGGCAAGGCTGCCGGGCAGATAAAGACTGTCATCACAAAGGGATATCAGATAAGGGATGTGCAATAAGGAGGCGTGATGGCATGGGAAAATCGAATGAAAATCAAAAATGCAAAAAGCAAAAACACGAAAAGAAAATGAAACTGATGAGAAAGCCCATCTGGTGGGTGGAGCTGCTTGTGGCGGCATTGGTATGCACGGTTCTGATCGGAACTCTGGCATATGTGTCATACAGAACTGCGAGCATGATGCTGTATAACAAGATGTCTGACTCGGTTGATGATATGATGGGGAGTGTCCATGAGAGGATGAACACAGTACAGACTCAGGATGAATTTGCCGATTCCGTGGATGAAGACAGCGCGGCGTATATACGGGCATACAATACGATAATGTGGAATTCGTATTTGAATGGCGAGGTGATCATGTATGTGACAAATGAAGACTGGCTGTACAATCACTATCTTATAAATAACTGTAATACCTTATATAGACTGTACGATTCTGAAACGTTCCAGAGGATCGATCTGGACGGTATTGTGAATAAAAATGAGCCATTTACTATCATGTGTGTCAGGAATCTGGATACCGGCATAAGCGGATATTATGTGTGTGATGACAGTGGACTGACGAAGGTTCTTGACAATAGGGTGTCGGTATATGAATATTCGGGGGACATCTGCGGAGTGAAGAACATAGCCGATCCGTGCATAGGAAAAGTGTATCTGCGGGACAGTGAAAATGGAAGCAGCTTTACGATACAGGGTGCTGACAGATACACAGACGAGAGCGTATTTTACGATGACCCGGCGGATTCGTCGGGGTATTCGGAGTATGATGTGACACTGGAAAAGCTTACTTTTGATGACACTATCAATTCAACATTTGTCATGAATGGGGAAAAGTATGTGGTGACGGATATCAGGACATTCAGGGATATGGATCAGCTGCTGGAAACCGAGAGCGATGCGCTGGACAGGGTTATCAAAGCATCCAGCACCCGGTATGTGGCAAGCGGACAGATGACCAGACTGGTATGGACTTGTCACATAGGCTCAACAAGCGGAGACTTTCTGTTCGGCAAAAAGAAGATAGATTACACAGGAAACAATGTGTGCGGTATCCAGGGTGGCGACGGCAGGGTTTACGCTGCCATGGAGGGCAGAGTCACGCTGGCAAATGGCAGACAGTGCATACTTGCCGGGGTGTGTTCCTATGACGCGGATGCAGTCATACGGGAACTAGCCGGGGATATAAGAAGAATAGCCATATGGTGTATAGCGTGCATAACTGTATTTGCGACTGCTGTCATATACCTGACGAGAAAGACCCGCTATGACCGTCAGGAGTACAGACGCAATATGACAAATGCTATGGCCCACGATCTCAAAACCCCACTCATGGCTATGTCGGGTTATGCGGAGAACCTTCTCGCAAATGTGCATACGGACAAGAGACAGCAGTATGCGGAGGCAATATCAGAAAATGTGCGAAGGATGAATGGAATGATAGAGCAGATGCTGGAGATAGACAGGCTGGAGACCGGGAAACGGCGAAAAAGAGAAAAGCTTGAGAGCGTTGATATGGCGGAACTCTTCAGAAAAGTTGTAGAAGATAATGAGGTGTCGATACAGAGAAAAAATATGGTGGTGACATTTGAGGGCAATTGTACTTTAAATGCAGATATGGAATCGATGAAACGCGTTGCGGAAAATCTGGTGACAAATGCGGTGAGACACGGCATGAAAAATGGAATTATAGATATAGAGATGTCAGATGGAAAGGTGACGATAAGCAACACAACGGACGATGTCCTGCCAGATGACATAGATTCGCTGTGGGATCCGTATGTGAAAGGCAGCGGCAGTAGAACAGGCGGTGGCAGTGGACTCGGGCTTTTTGTTGTGAGGACTATACTTGACAAGTATGGCTTAAAAGGAAGTCTGTCATATCGTGATGGCACTTTTTCGGTGTTTATAAGCTCCCGGTAAATGCGTAACAGGCATACAGAGGATAGTAAAAATGTCTGTGATAATTTAGACAGAACATTTATAAAAATTTCATATACAATAAAAAAATATTCA
>OJOA01000924.1_pt1 | contig 17049 bp, 12 predicted proteins | sample 1597991 | NCBI WGS metagenome assembly OJOA01 (sample SAMN01915207, study PRJEB22387) | human gut metagenome | isolation source: stool | host: Homo sapiens | place: USA | reverse complement strand
TCTAATAATAAACATAATAATAAGATAAATGTTGTTCCAATAAAGCCGAAGCATTGCCCAAAAGCAGCAAAGATAAAATCGGTATGTGCTTCTGGAATAGAGACGATATTTGCCTGTAACCCATATCCAGTTAATCCGGCACTACCTAATGACAATAACGCAGTATATAACTGGTTCGAACTACCTCGAATGTTACTTTCTGGTTCTAACCATGCATCAATTCTCTGTAGTTTGTATGAAGATATAAATGAAGCAAGAATATTAGGGTATTCGAAATATAAGAATAAGAAGGTTCCAACGACAATAACTATAAAGGCGAAAATACCAATAATATACTCTTTGCGTATACCACTACAACAGACTAAAATGAAAATATTGAATACAATAATAATACAAACACCAGTATCTGGCTGCATCATAATCAAAAATAATGGGGGGAATAATATTTTTGCGATTTCCCACAACAACATCAAGTCATCTTTATGTGTTGGATTTGGATGTGCATTTTGATGATCAACAATAATTTGTGAGACTAAAACAATTAAAACAATTTTAATAAATTCACTTGGCTGAAAACTACCAATCAAAGGCAGTTGAAACCATGAAATAGCACCATTAACTTCACTAGCAAAAGGAAGTGTGATACCCACTAAATTAAATAATAAGCGTGAGAAAAATAAATAAATAAGACATAGCATTAAAATTTTATAGGCCATATCCATATATGAATATATCTTTTTGTTTTGAAGAATTGAAAGGAAAAACATTGCGACAAATCCTACAATAAACCAAAATAATTGACGATATAAGTAGGAACTTCCGCTTCCAAATTTTATCAGGTTAAAAGAATTGTATAGTGCAAAACAACTTGTCATACCAAAAAGGATAAGAATTAGAATCAAACCAATATCAATTTGGATGGATTTGTTTTTCCATTGAATTGTTTGTTTCATTAATAAAACCTCCTTATTCAGTATTTTTAATTATAACATAATTATTTCGAATTTTTGTTATAATAGTAGTGTTAGGATGATGATTTATGGCAGAAAAAAAATATACACCAATGATGCAGCATTACTTGAAAATGAAAGAAGAAAATCCGGATTCGATTTTGTTTTATCGTTTAGGAGATTTTTATGAAATGTTTTTTGAAGATGCAAAATTGGTTTCTCAAGAATTAGATTTAGTATTAACAGGAAGAAGTGCTGGCGTTGAAGAAAAGGTACCTATGTGTGGTATCCCTTTTCATGCCGCAAATTCATATATTCAAAGATTAGTCAAAAAAGGGTATAAAGTAGCTATTTGCGAACAATTGGAAGATCCGTCTAGCGCAAAAGGACTGGTGGACCGAGGAATTATTAAAATAATTACACCTGGAACTTATATGGATGCAACAATGGATGCCAAGTCAACAAATTATATGGCATCTTGTGATGTTTCAAGTTTTGAAATTACAGTCATATATTGTGAATTAAGTACAGGGGAATTAAAGTATCAAACGCTACAAAGATCTTTGGTGGCGCTACAAAAGGCTCTTTTGGAACAAAATGTAAGTGAGCTTGTTTGTCCGATGACAATGGATAAAAAATGGATGGCTGCCCTAGAAGAGATGGATACAATGCTCATTTCAAAACATAAAAAGGCAAATATTGATCCTGAGGATCTACCTTTGTTAAATGGAATTGAATCTGAATCTTTGAAAGAAGCGTTTGCGCTTTTAATGGCGTATTTAAAAGACACACAAAAACAACGTATTGATCATTTTTTACCAATAGAATCTATGGACAAAGATAAAGTTCTTGTTATGGATTATGAAACAAAGAATCATTTGGAGTTGGTTTCAAGTCAATCTTCGAATGCCAAGGCAGAAAGTCTATGGTCTTTTATGGATAAGTGTCAAAGTGCAATGGGATCAAGAATGTTAAAAAGATGGATTGAATATCCATTGATTGATGCAGAAAAGATTGCGAAAAGACAAGCGGCGGTTAAAGATTTAAAAGAAAACTTTATGTTAAGAGAAAATCTAAAAGAACATTTAGTGTATGTGTATGATATGGAAAGACTTGCAAGTCGTATGGCTTATGGGAATGCAAGTCCTAGAGATGTACTTCAACTTGTAGCAACATTAGAACACGCAAAGCCTATTTTAGATTTAGCGTCTTCGTTGAATTCGTATCCAGAATTTAATGATGTGCCAGACTGCCAAGAATTATACAATGAAATAAAAAATGCGATTATAGAAAATCCACCATTAACACTAAAAGAAGGTGGAGTCTTTAATGATGGATACAATCAAGAATTGGATGAAGTTCGAAAAATAGCAAAACAAGGAAAAGACTTTATCCTGGAATTAGAAGCGAAAGAACGTGAAAGAACAGGGGTTAAATCATTAAAAGTAGGATATAACCGTGTATTTGGATATTATATTGAAGTTCGTAATGGAAATTTAGATAATATTAAAGAAGAATTTGGGTATCACCCGAAACAAACACTTGCGAATGCGACACGATTCATTACACAAGAATTAAAAGAAAAAGAAGAACAAATTTTACATGCACAAGAGACAAAGGTAAAACTAGAACAAAGTTTGTTTAATGATTTATTGATGCGAATCAAAAGAGATTTATTTGATTTGCATGCATGTGCACAAGCATTATCTACAATTGATGTCCTTGTATCTTTGGCAATTCTTGCCAGTGAAAAAGGATATGTATGTCCAGTTTTTCATCCAGGTTACAATGTTAATGTGGTAGAGGGTAAGCACCCAATTTTGGATGATCGTATGAAAAAGAAGAGATATGTTTCAAATGATTGGAAAATGTCAGAAGAAGAACATATACAATTGATTACTGGACCAAACATGGGTGGTAAATCTACATATATGCGACAAAATGCCTTACTTGTAGTCATGGCACAAATGGGAAGTTTTATTCCAGCTAAAACAGCACAACTTCCAATTTTTGATCGAATCTTTACAAGAATCGGCGCATCGGATGATATATTGACAGGAAAAAGTACATTCATGGTGGAAATGATGGAAGCCAACACAGCTTTACGTTATGCTACAAAACATTCCTTGATTTTATTTGATGAAATTGGTCGTGGAACTGCAACTTATGATGGTATGGCTCTTGCTCAAGCAATGCTTGAATATATTGATGAAGCAATCGGAGCAAAAACATTATTTTCGACGCACTATCATGAATTAACGGAATTGGCGGAAGAACATCAATCTATGCGTAATGTACATGTTGATGTTCGTGAAGAGAAAAATGAGATTGAATTTAGATATCGTGTTATTGAAGGAAAGGCTGATAAATCTTATGGTATCAATGTTGCTAAACTCGCACATTTACCAAAAGTAGTTTTAGACAGAGCTTCACAACTTTTATTGAATTTTGAAAATCAAGATAACAATCAAAATTATCAACCAAGTTTATTTGTGATGGATCAAGTTCAACCAGAAAAGTCACAACTTTTACAACAACTACAAGAATTAGATATCGACTCAATGACTCCTAGAGATGCTCTGGATTGTCTTTATGAGTTAAAAAAACTAAGTGAAAAAATCGAATCATAAATATGAAATTCATATGAATGGAGGTGTGAAGTATGGCTAAGATACATGTATTGAGTGAACATTTGACAAATATGATTGCGGCTGGTGAAGTCGTAGAAAGACCGGCTGGAATTGTAAAGGAATGCGTTGAAAACAGTATTGATGCAGGTGCTATAGTCATAGAAGTTGAAGTATACCAAGGTGGTATTGAACGAATTGTGATTACAGATGATGGCTGTGGAATGGATCATGAAGATGCACATTTAGCTTTTATGCGACATGCCACAAGTAAAATGCATTCAGAAGAAGAATTATTCAATATTCAAACTATGGGATTTAGAGGGGAAGCTTTACCAAGTATTGCTTCTGTTGCCCAAGTTGAATTGCAGACAAGCAATGGTGAAGAAGGAACTTTATTAAGATACAACTATGGAAGTTTAGATGTGGATGAAACTTGCAATTGTCCACGAGGAACAAAATTAGATGTTTCAGGATTATTTGTTAAAACACCCGCAAGATTTAAACATTTAAAGAGCATTTCTTATGAATTTTCTGTAATTGCCGATTTAATGAATAAGATGGCATTATCCCATCCACAAATTCGTTTTCAACTTTCTCACGATGGAAGAGTTGTATTTCAAACAAGTGGCAATGGAAATATCCAAGAAATTCTATACCAAATGTATGGTAAAGAAGTAGCGCAGAATGCAATTCCATTTGAAGGAAACAATGAAGATTTTCATATTCATGGATATGCAATCCAGCCCAAAATCAATCGGGCCACAAAATATTTTATGTTTTTAACTTTAAATACAAGATTGATTCGCAGTGTCGCAATCCAAAAAGCAATTCTAGATGCATATAGTGATTATATGCCGCCGAATCGTTTTCCAATCGTTGTTTTACAAATGGATTCAGATACACAATTGGTTGACGTAAACGTACACCCTAATAAATGGGAGGTTCGTTTGTCAAAACAAGGCGAAATGCTAGATTTAATCAAAACAACAATTCAAGATGCTTTAAATGCTTCTTTAAAAACAGTAGCTGTTAGTAAACCTGAAAAGAAGAGTGTTGCATTTGAACAGCCAGAAATACAATATTCATATCCTGTTAAGCAACAGCCAAAAGAGAATAAATCGATTGAACAAAGTTTTAAAAATTATAATCCAGTAGTTATCAAAGAAAAAAAGGAGCAGATACAGATATATGAAGAAAAACCAGCTCCTGAAATAAAAATGCAGGAAGAACCGATTTCATATCCAATTCCTAAGGAAGATAAGAATGATAAAGGTCCAGAATTCTTTTTGCACCTTCAAGTATTAGCTCAATTGCATGATTCCTATATCTTATGTAGTAATGAAGAAGGTTTGGTTATCGTGGATCAGCATGCTGCTCAGGAAAGATATCATTATGAGCAGTTAAACGAAAAATTATTGGTTCAATGTACAAACAAACAACCGCTTATGGTTCCTATTCAATTGGACGTCTCAAGTAATGTATTGGCTCAATATATGACCATTAATGAAAAAACAGCATTCTTTGGGATTGAATTTGAACCATTTGGAACGGATCAATTGATTCTTCGTGAAATTCCATTATGGTTTCATGATGTAGACCAAAAACAATTCTTACAAGATTTATTAGATTATTTTGTGGAAAATCAAGACGTAGATATGGCAAAACTTAGAAAACATATGATTGCGACTATGGCATGCCATAGTTCAATTCGTTTTAATCGACCATTATCTATGCAGGAAATGGAGCAAGTCATTTTAGATTTACAAAAGTGTAAACAACCATATCACTGTCCTCATGGAAGACCTACAGTTATTGTGATGAGTGATGGTGAGTTGAGAAAGGAATTTGAACGTGGATAGACAAAAAGTTTTAGCAATCGTAGGACCAACTGGAATTGGAAAAACAAGCCTTTCTGTATGGTTAGCCAAACAATTGGATGGAGAAATTATTTCCTGCGATAGTATGCAAGTATATAAAAAAATGGATATTGGCACGGCCAAAGTAACACAAGAAGAAATGCAAGGCATACATCATGAATTGATTGATGTTCAAAATTATAATGAACCTTACAATGTAAAGGTTTTTCAAGAAAAATGTCGTACAGCTATCGAAGATGTTGTAAAAAGAGGAAAGTTTCCTATTTTATGTGGAGGAACAGGACTTTATTTAAAAGCAGCATTATATGACTATGAATTTCAAGAAGAAAACGAAGATATCGCCTATACAACTTTTTTGAATTCGAAAACGAATGAAGAATTGGTCGCAATGTTAAAAGAAAAAGATGAAAAAGCTCTAGAAAAAATTCATCCAAACAATCGCAAGCGATTGATTCGTGCTCTACAAATTTGTCATAGTGGTACTTCAAAATCAGAACAAGAAGACAAACAACAACATATTCCATTATATGATGTGTATTTTTTAGGTTTAGATGTGAATCGAGAAATTTTACATGATCGAATCAATAAAAGAGTAGATATTATGTTCGAGAATGGTTTGGTCAAAGAAGTAGAAGATTTATTTACAAATCCAGAAACGTGGGAATATACAAGTTTTCAAGGAATTGGATATAAAGAGTTTAAAGATTATTTCTTAAAAGAAAAGAGTATCGATGAAGTAAAGACTGCTATAAAAACACATTCTAGACAATATGCGAAAAGACAATATACATGGTTTAAGAATCAGATGCCTGTACATTGGTTTGAAGCACAGAATAGAGATGAAATATATAGTGCAGTAAAGGAATGGTTGATGGATGAAGACAAATGAGAGAAGTGAATTGTTGCTGGGAAAAGAAGCATTAGAAACACTAAATGATAAGACAGTCCTTGTTGTTGGAGTTGGAGGAGTCGGTTCTTTTTGCGTAGAGGCCTTAGCAAGAACAGGGATTGGTCATTTAATTCTTATAGACAAAGATTGTGTGGAACCAAGTAATATCAATCGACAATTAGTAGCGACTTTAGATACAGTTAATGAAGTTAAAGTGGATGTATTAAAGAAACGAATTAGTACACTAAATCCTAATTGTATTGTAGATACATATGCATGTTTTTATGATCAAACAAAAGATGATGAGATATTTTCGCAACCCATTGATTTTGTCGTAGACTGCATTGATTCCATTCAGAGTAAAAAAGATTTGATGCAAGCATGTATAGAGCGAAATATACCGTTTTTATCAAGTATGGGAATGGCTAGACGTAAAGATCCTACAAAATTAGTAGTTACAGAGGTAGAAAAAACAAGTTATGATCCAATGGCTAAACAGATTCGTCAGTGGAAAAGAAAAAATCGTATACGCAATAAAATCTGGGTGGTGGCATCTTTAGAACAACCGATTCCAGTAGAGTCAGGACAACCATTGCCTAGTGCTATTTTTGTACCAGCAAGTGCCGGATTGGTACTTGCGAGTGAGTGTGTACAAAGATTGATTGAGTTATAAAGAGGTAATAATTATATGAAGGATGTATTTATTGTAAATCCCAAATCAGGGAAAAACAGTCAATATGAATTAATACAAGAAATCAAAGAGCATTTTCAAGGAAAACGTATTATCATTGAAAAAACAAAAGGCCCTGAACATGCAACGTTTATCGCAAAAAAGTATGCTCTATCCAATGAACCTGTACATTTGTATGTATGTGGCGGGGATGGTACTTTGCATGAAGTTATTAATGGGTGTGCCGAAAAAGAAAATGTGACTATTTCTGTGATTCCAATTGGAACGGGGAATGATTTTGTGAAATATTTCGAAGATTTAAAAAGAGAAGACTTTTTAAATCTGGCAAATTATTCAGATCCAGAATATATGGACTGTGATTTGATTAAAGTGAATGGAGAATATTCAATAAATACAGTTTCTTTTGGATTTGACGTGGAGGTTGCACGTCAGGTAAATGCACTAAAAAAGAATATAAAGACAGAAGGAATCATACCCTATGTTTTATCAACATTGATTAGTTTAAGAAAACCAATAGGTCAAGACTATCAAATTCAGATTGACACTAAAAAATTACCAAAAGGGAAATATGGATTCCTTGTGTTTGCGAATGGAAAATACTATGGTGGAGGATTTAAGCCGTGTCCAGATGCAAATATTGATGATGGCTGGATGGATGTTTGTTTGATTTCAGATGTAAAGAGACATCAAATAGTTCGATTGGCAAAGAAGTATCAAGAAGGAACGCATACACAGTATAAAAATCTAGTTTCTATGTACCAAGCTAAAACGATACATTTAAATACAGAAAATGAAATGATTTATGCGAATATGGATGGAGAAGTAAAAGGATTTAAAAATCCAACAATAGAAATCGTAGAGAAAGCGATTCGACTTGCTCTTCCTAGAATATCGTGAGTATGATACAATATTCAAAAATATAGGGAGTGTGAAAAATGGATTCGGATTTATGGATACAAATCCTTGAATTAGTTATTTTATTAGCTTTATCAGGCTTCTTTTCTTCAGCTGAAACAGCAATGGTTTCAGTTAGTAAGATTCGCTTGAGAACTTTAGAAGATGAAGGAAATAAAAAAGCATCATTAGCTTTAAGAATATTAGAAAATCAATCAAAAATGCTAAGTGCTATATTGATTGGTAATAACTTAGTGAATACTTCAGCAGCAAGTATTGCCTCATTGATTGCTTATTCCTTTGGTGGAGCAGCCGTTAGTATTGCTACTTTTATCATTACTTTTTTAATTTTGGTTTTTGGAGAAATTACACCTAAAACATGGGCAACAGTGAATGCAGATCAACTCGCAATTACGTATGCTCCGATTATTTCACTTTTGATGAAAGTTTTAACACCGATTATTTGGTTTGTGAATTTATTTAGTTCAGGTATTTTAAAATTAATGGGCATACAAGATCCAAATAAAAATATATCTATGACTGAAAGTGAGTTGCGTACAATTGTAGACGTTTCTCATGAAGAAGGTGTCATCGAAGAAGATGAAAAAGATATGATCAATAAAGTGTTTGATTTAGGGGATGCCAAAGCTAAAGATGTTATGGTACCTCGTGTACATGTTGTGATGGCAGAAGTGGATAGTACATATAAAGACTTGTTGGAAATATTTAGAGAAGAAAAGTTTACGCGTATTCCCATCTATCAAGATAAAATTGATAATATTATTGGTATCGTCAATATGAAAGACTTGTTGATGTATGATGATTTTTCACATTTTGATATGCAAAAGATTCTTCGAAAACCAAAGTTCACATACGAAAATAAAAAAGTATCAGAATTATTGATTGAAATGAAACAATCCACATTTAATCTTGCGATAGTCATGGATGAATATGGAGAATTTTCAGGTATCGTTACGCTAGAAGATATCATTGAAGAAATCGTTGGCGATGTTCAGGATGAATACGATGCACACGAAGAAGAAAATATTGTGAAATTAAATAATCAAACATATGATGTCAAAGGATATTTAAGTTTACATGATTTAAACGATTATTTAGATTTAGATTTAGATAGTGAAGACTTTGATTCAGTTGGAGGTTTAGTAATCGATGCACTTGGTCGTTTACCACAGACAAATGATGAAACGACTTTACCAAATGGAATTCGCATTAAAGTCTTGAAAGTAGAAAAAAATCGTATAGAATCTGTACGATTGATTTTACCAGATACATTAACACAAAAGGATGTTTAACTACATGTGCGTAGTAAACATCCTTTATTTATTTTCAGTAATATATTTGTTGAAAGCCTTCGCAATAGCCTGGGCAACCTTCTTTTGATTTGTTGAATTTTTAAGCTTTTGTATCTCCTCGGTATTCGTACTAAAACCAGCTTCAAATAATATGGCTGGAATTTTTTGCTCATCAACCACATGTAGAGGATAAAATTCAGTTGTAAGAGTACCACGGTCATGTGTCCAATCTAAACCAGATAAGTTTTTACATATATATTCTGTGATCTGTTCACTTGCTTTATCGTCTTGACGAATATAAGAAACATATCCAGAACAAGTAGGATCTTCATTTGAATTGATATGGAATGAGAAGAAATAATCGGCTTTTTCTTTTTTTGCCATCTTAACTCTCGCTTTTAAATCCTCTGTTTCATCTTCTGACCACGTTACTTTATCGCTTGTACGAGTATAGACAACTTTGATTTCTGGATTTAGTTTTTTTAGTTGTTTACCTGTTTCTAAAGCTAAAGCCAAAGTTAAATCTTTTTCGGTAGTACCATCTTCTGCAACGGTTCCCCCATCATAACCACCATGTCCAGCATCAATCATGACAGTCGTAATCGTTTCGTAATGTTTATTGACTGTTTTTGCCTTTGAGTCTGAATTAGAAGCTGAGTGATTTGATAATAAAACTACGAAAGTTCCTATAATCAAACATATACATGCCAAAACAATAAGTAGGTTTTGTGGTTTCAACTTTCTTTTCTTTGAATTTTGCATGGGATTAGTATAGCACTGTTTAAAAAATTATTCAAAAATTGCGCGTCCGATTCGAACTGTATTCGAACCATGCTTAATAGCTAATTTATAATCTTGAGACATCCCCATGGATAAAGTGTCTATATCTGGATATTGCTCTTTTAGCTCTAAATAAAGGGTATGCATCTGTTCAAATTCAGATTCTACTAATGCTTGATCTTCTGTTTTTGAAGCAACACACATAATTCCTTTAATTTGAATATGTTTAAATTCTTGCAATTGAGAAATAAAGTTTTTAGCATCCTTAAAAGGATATCCCGTTTTGTTTGGATCTTCCGAAATTTTTAGTTCTACCAATACCTTTTGAATGATGCCATGTTTATTCGCCTGTTTTTCAATTTCTTCAGCCAGTTTCAATGAATCCAAGCTTTCAATCACATCAACCTTTCCAACAATATACTTTACTTTGTTTGTCTGTAGATGCCCAATAATGTGCCAAGTATATTTTGGATCATACTTATCTATAAATTCCTGTACACGATTTTCTCCAAAAGTAGTTAGACCCATTTTTGCGACTTCATCAATTTCTTCCTTTGTACGCGTTTTAGATACAGCCACTACATTAAAATCTTGTACTTTTAGTTCTTCAATCAACTCTTTATTCATATTAAAACAGTCCTTTCAATATCAATCTAATTATAATCAAAGAAAAAAAAGAAGCAACATTTGCTTCTAATGAAATAATTTTCCAAAAATCCAACGAACGAATGGTCCACAATAACAAATTTGCCAAAAGAAAGCCATTGGAAAATTAAATAAAATAGTCATAAACCAAACTGAAATAATTTGGACACCTGGTGTTTTGAATAGAATGGTCGCAATCAAACTCATGATTGGACACATAATACAAATAATGTAGAAAGAAATCGCAAGTGTGATAAAGAAAGGACGATCCTTCGGTGTTACAACTTTAAAGGCAAAGTAATGTGCTAGTTTATCAACAAAGAAATATTCTAAAATAAAGGCTACAGGCCACATGATGATTAATTCATGAAAGGCTAATAAAAAGACTTGATTAGACATTCCACCCATATTAAGTGCGATGTTGTAACAAATCATGGCATAAACCATTAAAAAAGACATGAATAAAGTGAATACAATATTTTCGAATTTTGTTTTTGGCATATATTTTCTCCTCCTGAATAAAACTTTTTGTGTTGTTCAATCAAAGATGTTTCCAATATGTACCAAAAAAGCGAACGCTAATAATAATACCATAATTATTTTGGTTTTGTAATAAAAAATCAGTAAGAATCACTCTTACTGATGAATAGGGAAAGTTAATATAATAGTAAATAAATCATTTGTTTCGTCTTGATAGAAAGTTCCATGATGGATTTTTATCATTTTTTTAACACTCTTCAAACCAATTCCATTACTTTCGACTTTATCCAAATGATGATTGATTGAATTCGTAAAACTCATTTTTAATTGGTCTTCTTCAATCGTTGTTTGAATCACGATATCTTTCCAAGGATCACAATATTTTTGAATATTCGAGAATACATTATTTAATATTCTTTGAATTATCGCAAAATTCGCATCCATAGATAGAGAAGTTTGTAGAGGTTCATATAAAATATGAAGATCCATTTCTCTTAAATACTGAATATGATCTACCAATGTATCGATGAGCTTTTGAACAGGAATATTCGATAAATCAGAATTATATTCTGTTGAAAAGACAAGAGAATACTCAAACATTTTATTGGAAAGATATGTGATTTCTTCAACCTTATCTAAACATTTTTGAAGATATTGATCACGAAATTTAATATCATCCTTTTTTAAATTCATGATTTCAAGGTATCCCTTTAATGTTGTTAGTGGAGTTCTTAAATCATGGGATAAAGAAGAAATTAATTCTTTATTCGCAACACGAGCCTGCTGTTCATTGTCCATTGTTTGTAGAAAGGCAATACGCATTTGATTCAAGTCCTGGGCTAAACGTCCAATCTCATCTTTATCACTTACTTTGATTTCATGATTCCAATCTCCAATCGCTAAAGTAAACACATCTTCTTGTAAATTTTGAATGGACTGAATTCGTTTACGAATAAAACTTTGTAGGATAATCAAATAGAAAGAGAAAGAAATCAAAAGAGAAAGAATAATATAAGGAATCTGAAATGGAATCATTGGAAAAGAAGTGATATACATAGAAACGGTTTGATTTTTAAAATGGATGGGATAGTCATAGTATAATGGAGTTTCCAAAACATCCAAATCATCAAAACTATATAATAATAGAAGATTATTGTTAGCTAATGGAGACTTATCCGTAAAATAGATTCCCTCTTGATCATATAATCCCACATATGCATGATTTAATACATTTTCTTTTAGTATATGATTGATGGCTTTTTTATTGTCTTTTGTTAAATCGAAATTTTGAAGTTGTTTCTCTAATTTCTTAGCATAAGAAGAATAATCTTCCGATTGATAAAATGTATCCATTAAAAATTCAAAGACAATACTACGATTTAAATATAGAAATGAAAAAGAAGTTAATACCAACAATGTTGCACAAAGAAAAGAGAACATCATACGACTGGATAAAGAATAGAAGATGTTTTTCTTTGATTTAAGTGGTTTAAGATTTTTTGAAATCCAATAAAAAATAATTGTGATAATAAGACTTAAAATACAATCAAAGATACGATAAGAAGCATAATAATTTTTAAAAGAAGGATACCACTCAATACAACTTGTTTTGCTTGAACTTTCTATAAAAATATTATACTTTTGCGCATTTTTTAATGGGGCACGACCACAAAACATAAGTACAGAATCAATAATCTGATCTTCAGGTTTATTTGATTTTGTTTTATATAAAATGACTTGGTAGCTTCCCTTTTTTAACAATCGATTTAAATCCTTACGAATTTGAGTGCGTTTCATGAAATCCACTTGTTCTTGTTCATCTAAATAAGTCTTCGCCTCTTTGATCTCGTTTTTAGACAAAGTATCCGAATAATTAAAATGTGCATTTAAATAATCATAAGCGACAAATCTTTGGGAATATATCGCAAAAAAGCTCAATAAAAAAACAAGAAGGGAAAGATACAGTCTCGTTATTTTTTTATTCAAAACGATACCCCTTTCCCCAAATTGTTTTTATGTATACTGGATTGGCGGGATCCTTCTCGATTTTCTTTCTAAGATTACGAATATGAACCATGATTGTATTATTTGCCGAATAATAATACGGCTCATTCCATGCTTTTTCATACAATTGTTCAGCTGAAAAAATTTGTTTAGGATTCTTCATCAACGTACTCAAAATATTAAATTCAATATCCATTAATTCAACTTCCTTTCCATTGACCTCTGCATTTTGTTGGGCATAACGCAAAGTAAGACCATCCATACTTAAATCCTTTTCTGTATCAAGAAATATTTCTTCTTTTTTACCCTTATAAACTTGATAACGACGAAGTAAAGCTTTGACTCTTGCCGTTAATTCACTATAAGAAAAAGGCTTTGCCAAATAGTCATCGGCACCACTTGAAAAACCAAGCGTCTTATCCGAATCTAATCCTTTGGCTGTTAAAAATAAGATAGGGACATTGCTTGTTTCACGAAGCTTTAAACAAGTCTGGTAACCATTCATATTCGGCATCATAATATCAAGGACGATTAAATCGATGGAAGAATCAAACAATTGAAGAACCTCATTTCCATCTTTGGCTTCAATCACTTCATAGCCTTCGCCAGTTAATAAAATTCTTAATATTTCACGGATTTCTGCATTGTCATCCGCCACTAAAATACGCGTCTGCATGTTCACATCCCTTTCTTTTATTCTATTTTACCCCAATTACGATAGGGTTTCCAATTTTCATAAGGCAACATATGATGTAAATGATCCATCACTTTCGATTGCGAAGAATACAATTGAATGATATCTAATTTCTTATCATAATCTTTCTTTGATAGTCGCTTTTCATTCTTTAATTTAGCCTTGTTTTTCTTTGATGTATACTTACCAAAATATACAAGTTGATTGGTCTTATTTTCTTTTTCTAAAATCATAGTAACATACTTAGATACTTTTTTATGGTGAATATGTCCATATTCACCATCCGGATTATGTGTCACAATTTTGTCCCAGTCTTTGGAATCGATTTCTTTTTTTATCTCTCTTTGAATATCCTTTTTACAAGACTTCCAGTTATCACGCTTCCCCTTTGTCTTATCTGGAAAAGATAAAATAATTCCTTTAGAATGTGTCTTCTCCATTACCTTCATAAATTCTTTTTTTCTTTTTTTATTGTTTCCATTCGTAATACATAAAACCGTGTAATTTCCATTGATTAAATGAGATCCGCCCCAAATTGTTTCATCATCCGGATGGGCCACAATCATTAAAGATTCAGGCTCTTGGGCATGAATTACGGATGTATTTAGACAAAGCATTGTAAGTACAGTAAAGAAGTAGAAGAAGTGCTGGAATAGTCCTTAGATATTCCGGCACTTCTTCTACTTGCGGATTGACGCGGAAGGTATGCTACTGGTCACAACATTAACACAACATCTGCGAATACTAGAGCATTAAAAAATTCAGCTTGCAATAATAGAATTCTCATGTTAATCTAATACCACGCAGTCATCATTCTGATGAACTGCAAAAAGATCTATGAACCAAATCGGTAATTATTCAATAAGTTCAGATTTTCGAGCAGATAATCCGATGACAAAACCAAAAAGATGAATATTGTTTGAAGATTATGTGATGGAGTAAGTTTCTTAAATATCTGATTTTAAGGGATAGTTACTTCCATAGAAAACTATCTTGTGTTAAGATAAATATAACTTTAGAATCCTCTACTTCAGGCAATCATTCATTGCACAGAAGAGAGGAGAATTCTATGAGAAAAACCAGGAAAAGTGTATCAACCAAGAAAGAAATATCACAATGCAAAGCATCGAAAGAGAAGCAGGAAGACTTTATCATGCTTCCAACAGTAGATTTCTGTTTCAAGGAATTAATGCAGAATGATAATATCCGCAAGAATATTATTGCAGCACTATTAAACGTTCCATCCAGTGAGGTAGAGAACACGGAACTTATGCCTACGATTCTTAGAAAAGAATCGAAAGATGATAAGTATGGGATTTTAGATGTCCGGGTGAAACTGAAAGATGGAGAACAGATTGATTTTGAAATGCAGGTAGAAGCATTTGATTGCTGGGCAAATCGTTCTGTTTATTATCTGAGTAAGATGTATACAAGTGAAATAAAAGAAGGCGAGGGATACGATTGCTTGAAGAAGTGTATCCATGTGAGTATTCTTGCATATGATCATTTTCTAGATGATAAAGAGTGCTATCGGAGAATTGCATTTTGTGATACGAAGACAGGAAAAGAGTATACAGATCTTATGGAGATGCATATCTTAGAATTGTCGAAACTTCCGTCGGAAGAGAAGAATGAGACAAGTCTGTTGCAGTGGATGCGCTTTCTTGGAGGAAAAACCAGAAAGGATTTTGAAGAAATGGCAAAGAAAAATTCTGAATTGGAAGAAGCATATGACGTATTGGATAAATTAAGCGCAGATGAAAAGAAGAGGTTAGAATACGAGACAAGACAAAGAGCAATCAGGGATTATAATATCGGAATGTTAACTGCGGAAAGACGAGGAATAGAAGCTGGACGCAAGATTGGAAGAGAAGAGGGAAGATCAGAAGGAGAAACTTTGGGAGTAAGCAGGATTAATCAATTAATTCTTGAATTATCAAAGCATGGACGTACAGATGATATCGTGAAAGCAGCAACTGATGAGGAATATCAGAAAAAGTTGTTGGAAGAATTTGATTTATAACAAGAACCAAGGATGCATACTCGTGTCTGCGATGGAAAAAATAGTTGCGCTGTGCCAGGGGGCTATATTTGCAACAGTCGTTCGAGAAGATTTGGAAAGTCTGTTACAGCGAATATGCTCACAGCTTACGTTCCACTGATGTACCAAAGAGCATCAGTGTTTAATTGAAAAATACGAGAAGGATTGATTCTCATTGTCCATTTATCTGTTTGGCCAAGGACAGATAAAAAAGATATCGAAGCACACGGAAAATAAAAGTGTGCTTCGATATCTTTTTGTTCAGTGGCAACAGCAGAACCAGCTGTAGCCAGCATAGGGTCAGTTTTTACTTCAGGCTGCACACAGCAGGAAATCCATAGGAAGGTTCTGCTGCTTGTACAGCTCGCAAGATTGCTTTAGCCATGACACGTGCTCCCAGTGCTCCTACGACATCCTGATCTGCAGCTACATTCCCTAATGAGACGGCATAGATACTGTCCCCATCAGCTGAGGTGTGTACCGGACGGATGGCACGTGCGTAGCCGTCATGCGCCATACCTGCAATTTTGCATAACTGGGATTTGTCAAATTGTGCGTTTGTGAACACAACACCGATGGTCGTATTACCAACAAATTTGTTTTCTTTCACATCAATATTTTGTAATGTGAGCAGCTCGGAGTCCAGGAAAGTTTTCCCGTCGTTTGCAAGGAGTCCGGCCACTTTGCGACCTGTTTCAGAGTCATAGATATCACCTAGTGCGTTAACTGCGACAACAGCACCAACCTGCAGTGGACCAACCTGAACAGCGTAGCTGCCGATGCCGGATTTCATGCATTGGCTCATTCCAAGCAGTTTACCTACGGTAGCACCGGTGCCTGCACCATAGTTTCCGTCCTGATAGTTGCCGCATTCAGCATTGATACAGGCTTGATAGGCCATTTTGGCATCTGGACGGATGTGTGCATCTGCTACAGTTAGATCAAACAGATCAGCCTGACAGACGAGAGGAACCTTTGTGACACCGACATCAAAGCCGATATCATGCTCTTCAAGATACTGAATGACACCGCCAGCAGCATCTAGTCCAAATGCGCTGCCTCCGGCCAGTACAATGGCATGGACAGCTTGTGCGGCTGCCAGTGGGTGAAGCAATTCACTTTCACGGGAAGCCGGTCCGCCGCCACGGACATCCAGCCCGG
>OJOA01000918.1_pt1 | contig 17130 bp, 15 predicted proteins | sample 1597991 | NCBI WGS metagenome assembly OJOA01 (sample SAMN01915207, study PRJEB22387) | human gut metagenome | isolation source: stool | host: Homo sapiens | place: USA | reverse complement strand
GTACAAGTCTATTTGACATTAATGATGTCTATATCCTGTTTTATTAAATGTGTCTTTTGTATGAAAATTAAACACGATATATTTCATCTCTACAAACCACTTATATTTTGTGTTAAAATAAATCAATAAATCGGAAGTTGTAAGAGAGATACGATATAAGTTTATATGTTTGATGGAAAATAGGAGAAATTGAATGCAAGGAAATGATATAATGAAGAATAACATAAAATATAATAGATTTAGCAAAATAGCAATTGTTATTATGGTTATAGTTTTTATAACAAATTTTTTTGTGTCCGATTGTAATTTGCTTTGGATGTTCTTATCTGGAGGAGGTAAGGTAGTTGATTATACAAGTGTATCATATGCAACTGTTTTTAGGGATTTTCAGCTATTTCGTCTAATTACATATGGATATACGCAGACTGCCGTATGGCACTTATTAGCAAATCTTTTGGGATTATGGTATGTAGGTCTGTATTTTGAAAAAAAGATTGGAACAATATGGTTTGTACTAGTTTATCATATTGGCTTAATTTTTGCTGGTATCATACTTATTGTGTTATATCCTAGTGGCTATCAATACGGAGCTTCACCAGCAATATTTGCTTGCATAGGTGTACTTTCAAATTGGCTTGTAAAAAATAGAGAATTATGGGACGAATATAAATTGCAAAAAGGATTCTACTATTTAATGGGTTATTTTGTTTTATCTAATATGTTAGGCGTGTCTACATTAATATTTCATTTCATGGGATTTGTTGTGGGATTTTTGTTAGGGTTTATGGTGAAAGAAAAAGCACGCTAAACTTTCAGTTTGTCGATGTATGGACAAAACTAGTAACGGGTAAACCTCATCAATTTACCCGTTTTTTTTATGCCTTCTATTTAACTATGGGGAGTGTTTTGGAGGTTTCCGTGAGGATGGTTTGTCCAAGTTGTAAAAAGAGAAGACCTTCATCGAAAGCACCTACATCTAAGAACATCTGTGATTACATTACAGATGATAACTAACAAAGAGACTTTGTGTTTCTTTGTTTTTTTATGCTCACCAAGGCATAAGAACCTTTTACTTTGGCATAGGGAATACACAATACTTTTCTATAAGAACTAATACTATATAAACTTATATAATACAAACTATGTCAAGTTGAATAAATTAACCTACGTCTTCTTATATAAGATATACTTTATAAGAAGATTAATATACTTATAAAAGACTAAACATTATCTTAGGTGATGCTTAGTTTACTTAAGTAAAAACACGAAAGTTTCTTATAAGTGATGCTTAGTTTTACTTAGGTGATGCTTAGTTTCTCTGTTTCAGCTACATATATATTGTATTATATATATCCTACTTCCTACTTCGCATAATATCTCTTATGTTATATTTATAGAATTGAAAATAGAGCAGATTTTTAAATAAATCTGCTTGTTTTTATGTTTTAAGATATTTAGAAATTCAAAAATATGTTGATATTGAAATGGAAACCATCATTACAAGTTTTATATCATTATTACTTGAACTAATACATATAGTTATACATTATTTAATGTTTCACTACAAATCATAGAGTTTTATTAATTTTCATAATATCGCATCCTCTGATTTGAATCGAGACGTACAGTTGTCCATCTTTTTGATTTTCACGGCAAATCACAGAGCCCACTAATCACGTGTTCTAACATAATATAAAGATCCTAATGCGACTTCTATAATAATATATGGGACAGCCATTAAATAAGCGGAATACTGCATATCATTGATTTTTAGTTTGCCAGATTTAATTTCTTCAATCTTCGTTTTATACATATGAACACGATACGGACAGACTACAGCTAATACAATCATGATTAATATTAGAATACGTCCTGGTTTTTTAAAGAAACTCATTTGTATCACTCCTAAATTTTTTATTAGTATATCACAAACTAATATGTGAAATACTTCACAAATATTTCTTTAATTCTTCTAAACTATTCAACGCATCACGTCTACCTATGTCATAAATTTCTTGTAGATGATTTGGATCCTTTTCAATCATCGCACACGCAATTGGTTTAGAAGGTCGAATCACAAATATCTGTCCTTCCCTTTCAAGCTTATCGATTGTATCTAATGTTTCATTATATACAATATGTCTATTTTCTAAATCGTATTGTAGATTTGGATATTCCTTAAATGCCTTCTTTATAAGATTTATATATTTCATTGGCTTTTTTCGATAGGTATGATCTCTTGTCAAAACTACAACCGTCTTCTTTGTTCTTTCCAACATCCAATCCACTGGAATCGAATCTGAGACACCACCATCTAATAATTCATATCCATCTAATTTAACAGGCTTTGAAACAATAGGAATCGATGAAGATGCACGAATCCACTCAATATCTAGAGCATCTCCATTTTTGATTTCATGATATACAGGTTTTCCCGTATGAATATCTGTACATACAACGGTAAAACGTAATGGATTCTCTTTAAATACCTTTGTATCAAAAGGATCCAATATCGTAGGCACGACCCCATACGCAAACTCTTTATTATAAAGATCTCCCGTTTTAATAAAACTCCTTAATCCTGAATATCTTGGATCTCTACAAAAACGCTTGTTGTAGCGCAAAGCTCTTCCAATCTGTTTAGATTTGATGTTGCAGCCAAAGGCAGCACCTGCAGAAACTCCAACAACCTGGTTAAAATCAATGTGATTTTCCATAAATACATCGATTACACCACTAGTATACATACCTCGAAAGCCTCCGCCTTCAAGAACTAATCCTTTTTCTTCTAACATATACATCACCACAAAGATTATAAACAATGTGAACCAAAAAGAAAAGGACTTATTCAAGTCCAATCTTAAATGTGTTTGATTTTCCAAATGCCTTCGAATTCATATGAACCACAAAAGGCTTGGTGCTTTTATCCGTAAAATCAGGTGCTGCCTTTTCAAAATGGAATTCAATTTCTGTATTTACAGTTTGTTTTTTATCCAAGAAATACAATACATACCCAGTTACATCCGCTTTAAAACTTTGTGTTTTAGGCGCCATACCATTCGTTGTAAAATCATGACTTTTGATTTCATCCATATTTGCGAAATCATACTTGTTACTAAGATCGACACCTTCTAAAGTAGCACTCGGCGTTAAATATGGAACAATGATACGAGAATCCGTTTTATTCTTATAAGTAATCTTAATATTTTTTAATACTGTTTCCCCATTCTCATATACATAACTTGCCTTAGATGCATCTACACCAATCTGAAGTGTATCATCCTCAAAGAAAGTATATTTTGTATCCTTTGAATCGTTAACATTTTTATCACTAGCCTTACGAATATCAAAGGCTTTAAAAGGCAAGAACTGTTTCTTGTTGTTAAAAGAAAGACCCAAGTTTTTTTGATCATTGTTTGGAAAACCAATATATCCATAAATATACGTGTTTTGTCCCTTATTGATGATATAAGAAGGTGTAGACTGGTATTTATCAATGACACTGATATCTTTCTCATTGTCATCTGTTACGGTATAAATTAAATTCTTTGTGTCATACGGCTTTTTACCCTTATTTTCAACACTTGCCAAATAATAGTAGTACGTCGAATTATCTGTATCATTTGTGATGGTTAAAACATCCAACAATTGACAAGAAACATTCTTCTTTAATTCCACATTATTTTCTGGTTTAGAACAACCAAATAAAGATAAAGATAAAACACATACACACAGCATAGATACTATTTTTTTCATGTTATTCTCCTATGGATTGCAGTTTTTACAAGGCGAATACCCCTGAGCGATTAATACATCTCTAGACTCACTTGACTCCAACTTATTTACATCATTCATCAAACGAACACTTGCACAAGTTGGCTTATGAAACTTATGTGTTTTTATATTTAAAACATAAGTAGAAGTATCCTCTGTAACTTTATATTCCTTTATAATATTGTCATTTGAGCGGCTTGAATCGCCCGTTTTATAATCAATTGTAATACCTGGCTGTACGTTATAACAAAATACATTAAACGATACACCTTGTCCTTTATCTTCTACAGAATACGCCTCAATCTGTACACCATCCGCAATCAAATTATCACCATCATAAATAGGTGTAACCCGATATAAAACATGATGATTTGTCTTTTTTATGTAGTCAGATACTTCATTTTCAAGCGGAAGCATACCCTCTACATTTAAATAGCGCGTACCCGTCATTAAGTTTTTACGATTCGCATTCTCACCCGTTAATTGATATCCAATCAAATGACAACGATTATATAAATACTTCCCATCAATTCCCTTATAACGAACTGTATGCCACCCTGCAGGCTTTACAGAACCAATACTTTCTCGCTTTTTTGTTGGCATTAGATCCTTCGACACATTCGCATACGCAACCTGTGGCCGATCTAAAGAATCTAGATTCGAGTACGATTCAAAACTCTTTGTATTCATATCCTTCGAACTGAATACAGGCTCATTATCATGTATCTCTACATAAGGATTGCCACTATATTCAGGTATCTCATCAATCTCATAAGCCGATATAGGCGTGATCAATGTCGATAGAACAATGAACATGGATATAATAATTTTTCTCATACGATTCCTCACATATTTGACATATATAACGTCAATATAACTTATATACTAAAACCATGAAAGGAGTGAGTGATAAAAAACATAGTACTTCATTATCGTTCGAGTCAAAAAATATAATAAACCCCTTATGTACTATGTTTTTAGATGTCTTATGACATCTTTTTTTATATCTCTAATTTCTTAAATACAGCCTCACGAGCCATCTTTTCAAACTTATCTTCCAATGGCTTTAAATCACTATATTTAAAATCCGGATTTCTTTTTTGTAGTGCTTTTGAAATCACAAAATCAGCCACCTCAGGATTTTTTGGAAGTAAAGGACCATGCAAATAGGTACCTAGAATCTTTCCATCATAGAATCCTTCATAACCGGCATTAAAGCTGTTTCCACAACCCTTTACAACTTTTCCTAAAGGATGCGTTACATTTAATGTTTGACCCCCATGATTTTCAAAACCAACGATACGCGTTTTTAAACCATCTAAATTTGCATCAATCACAACATTTCCAATACAACGACTACCAGCTTTTCCCGTATCCGTATAATAATCATAGAACTGTAAACCAGAAATCTTCTCATTGTTGGCCGCAATATAATATTGACCAAACAATTGATAACCACCACAAATCAAAAGCACAAAGCTCTTTTCATCCATGGCCTTCTTTATATTTTCTTTACGCGATAATAAATCTGGAATTAAACTAATTTGTTCCTTATCTGCACCACCACCTAAGAAAATCAAATCATATTCGCTTAAATCTTTTTCTTCACCAATACCACAAGTATCCAGTTCAAAAGGAATACCACGATCTAAACAACGCTTCTTTAGAACCATCATATTTCCCTTATCCCCATAAAGATCCATGATATCATGATACATCCAAACTACTTTCATAGACCCATCTCCTTCTTGATCGCATTACGCGTAGGAAGTAATGCTGTATATGTCGCAATCGCATATGTCATACGCTTTGTAGCTAATGCGGCTTTTACGGCAATGTCCAAAGTATCGACAACACTTAAAGGACCTTTATAGCCACCATAATAGATTCTTAAAGCCATATCATTTGCACGAAGACCCGTACAAATAATTTCCTTTGTGCTATCCTTCATAATCTTTTCAAAGAAAGTATCATAGATCCAACTCACATCTGTACCATCCTGCTCACGATCATTCAATACGATCACAATTGTCTTATCCGAATCATCTTTTTCAATGACCTTCATAACTTCATTGGCTCCTGTAGGATTTTTAACCAAGTTTAAAATACAAGTCTGTTCCTTTGATATGAATGTTTCGTTTCTTCCCGCAGGCTGAGGCGCATGACTAAATACAGACTTAACACAATCTTGTGAAATACCATAATTTTTTGTGACATTCAATACAACGGCACAATTGTACATAGAATACATTCCTTCATATGGAGATTTATAATGTATTCCATCACTCGAAAATGTTTCTTTATCCAAATCAATATCTTTTAAACAAATGTCCATTTCCGGCGTTTGAAAATCACACTTTGAACAATGAAATTTACCAATATGCGAATATTGATAATAACTGTATTCAAGTCTTGCCCCACACTTAGGACAAAATTTTCCTTCACTTGCCTCTTTTGTCGTTTTAACCGAATACTTGTTCTCATCCATTCCAAAATAAGAGAATGAAGCGTTTTTCGCTACTAAATTGAGTCGTACGACATTGGGATCATTCGCATTTAAAATCAATCGACCCCTATATGCAGGCAATACCTTTTCAATTGAATCAATCAACTGTTCCATTTCACGAGCACGATCTAATTGATCACGAAAGAAATTATTGACCACAAAATCTGTAACCGGAATAAATGGAAGAATATGTCTCACATTTAATTCATCACATTCTAGCACAACCGCATTGGCTTTGATTTCACCATTTAGTTTTGCGTGAGTCAACAATGTAGTAACTATACCTGCCTTTAAGTTATCTCCCTTACGATTAGAAATCACGTTATATCCTGCCTTTTCAAACAAATCTGTAATCATATTGGCCGTACTCGTTTTTCCATTTGTACCCGTAACCAAAATGACAGGACCATTAAATTTTAATTTCGATAATATATTCGCATCGACTTTACAGCCAATCGACCCAGGCATCGATCCACCCCTACCAATTAGGTGTAGCCCCCAGGCACTAAGCTTTGTAGATAATATAGATAAAGTTTTCATAACTACTCCTTTTCCATACTATCTTATTATACAACAATTGAAGTTGAATTTAAAAATTGAAACACATATAATATTGATGTTAGGAAAAAACTAACTAGAATAGGTGGAACAAATGAACGAATATTACCAATCTCCTCTTTCACAGAGATATGCATCTAAGGAAATGCAGGCATTATTTTCAAACGACAAAAAATTTACGACATGGAGAAGACTTTGGATTGCTCTTGCGGAGTCAGAAAAAGAACTTGGATTAGACATTACCGAAGAACAAATCGAAGAATTGAAAGCACACGCTTTAGATATCAACTACGATGTCGCAAAAGCCAGAGAAAAAGAAGTACGTCATGATGTTATGTCACACGTATATGCGTATGGAGTACAATGTCCAAAAGCTAAGGGAATCATTCACTTAGGAGCTACTAGCTGCTACGTTGGTGATAATACAGATTTAATTATCATGCACGAAGCTTTAGAGCTTGTACAAAAGAAAATCGTCAATGTATTAGAAAAATTAGAAGAATTCGCATTAAAATACAAAGACATGCCATGTCTTGCGTTTACTCACTTCCAACCAGCCCAACCAACAACTGTAGGTAAAAGAGCTAGCTTGTGGGCACAAGACTTATATATGGACTACATTGAAATCCAGCATTTATTAGACAATAAAAAATTATTAGGATGCAAAGGTACAACAGGTACACAGGCAAGCTTTATGGAATTGTTTGAAGGAGATACAGACAAAGTTAAAGCTTTAGATAAAAAGATTTGTGAAAAATTAGGTTACGACCAATATTTCGCAGTCAGCGGACAAACATATACTCGTAAATATGATACACAAGTATTACAAGTTTTAGTTCAAATTGCACAAAGTGCACACAAATTCAGTAATGATATTCGTTTATTACAACATATGAAAGAAATCGAAGAACCATTTGAAAAATCACAAATCGGTTCTAGCGCAATGGCCTACAAACGTAACCCAATGCGTTCAGAAAGAATGGCAGCACTAGCTAACTACATCATTGCCGATTCCATCAACCCTGCAATTACGGCAAGTACACAATGGTTTGAAAGAACATTGGATGATTCCGCAAACAAACGTATTTCGATTGCCGAAGCCTTCTTAGCAACGGATGGATTATTAGATCTTTACTTAAATGTAAGCGATGGTTTAGTTGTATATCCAAAAGTTGTAGAAGCTAACTTATTAAAAGAACTACCATTCATGGCTACAGAAAATATTATGATGGACGCTGTTAAAGCTGGTGGAGACCGCCAAGAATTACACGAATTGATTCGTCAACACTCAATGGCAGCGGGTCGTGTTGTTAAAGAAGAAGGTAAACCAAACGATTTAATTGACCGTATTGCACAAGATCCAAAATTTGGCATGACAAAAGAACAAATTCTTTCCATCATGAAACCAGAAAACTTCATTGGACGTTCTGTTCAACAAACAGAAGAATTCTTCAAAGACTTCATTGATCCAATTCTAGCTAAAGAAAAAGATGCATTAGGAATGCATGCCGCAATTAACGTATAAAAAATGAGAGCTCAACTTGAGCTCTTTTTTAATACAAATTAGGAATTGGATTCTTTTTATTTTTCTTCATGATTTCTTTATAGTTTGGCATCCAAGTACACAGTAAATCATAGAATTCTTTTGAATGGTTTAAATGATACAAATGCGCTAATTCATGAAGAATGATCGCATCCACAAATTCTAAAGGCATAAATATAAGATTTACATTGAAACTAATCTTACGTTTACTTGGTGTACAGCTGCCCCACTTACTTTTATAAAAGCCATATTGTAAAGAAATATCCTGTATGTGTAATTGTTCGCAAAAGAATTCAAAGCGAAGATCAATATACTTTTTGGCATTCTGCTTCAAAAATAGTTGAATCAACTTTGTATCTGGATACAAATATAAATCATAATCTTCAACATAACACTTTCGTTGATCAATATAATGTAATCTATATTCGTTACCCAATAAAGGAATCTTGTCATTTTCTTTTGAAACAGTATACTTGCTTAATTGATTTTGGATCCAAGTTTCTTGTTCTTTGACAAAATCATCAATTTCCCTTTTAGAAACATAGAAAGGAGCGCTCACCTGAACGACTCCTTTGACTACACGTATTTTTATTTTTTTACAATTGGATTTTCGATGAAGTACATACTCCATTAGGCAATATCTTCTAAGACTTCAGTCGCAATATCACTTACATACGCATCTACTTTTTCTTGTTGTTCCTTAGAATATGCATCATATTCATTGATATCACGAATTAAATCCAACATAGGAAGTGTTCCATATAATTTTGTACAAGTTGAATTACACAATGTTTCCACATCTTCCTTCTTGTAGAATTCAATTCTTTCATGACAATTTGGACATTCCAAATATGCCATATTTTCAATGATACCAAGAACTTTGACTTCCATCTTCTCACACATGTGACAAGCTTTTTCTACAATCATACTTACCATTGGCTGAGGTGTAGATACCATCACAACACCTTGTACTGGAATGGACTGCATAATTGTTAGGGCAACATCTCCAGTTCCAGGAGGCATATCAATCAATAAGACATCCAAATCACCCCAAACAACATCTGTATAGAATTGTTTAACAACCCCACCAATAACTGGACCACGCCAGATCACTGGATCAGATTCAGATTGTACTAAGAAGTTTAAAGACATCACTTTAATACCTTCTTTGGATTCAATTGGAATCAATTGCTGCTTTTCATTTCCATACGCATGCTGGTTTGTCAAAGCTAAAAGTCTAGGAATACTAGGACCTGTAATATCGGCATCCATAATACCTACTTTTAAACCTTTTTTAGCCATTGCCTTAGCCAACATGACTGTAACTGTGGATTTACCAACACCACCTTTACCAGACATTACAGTGATAATATTTTTGATGTGGTTATCTGGATTCGATTGAATTCCACATGTTTCACTGTTCTTACCACATTTTCCTTGAGAAGGACAACCTTCACATGACATATACTACTCCTCCTTTGGTTTTTCTATTTTTTGAAAACAACGATCATATACACTTGTTAAACGCTGATCTTGAATATGTGTATAGATCTGCGTCGTTTGAATGTTTGAATGCCCCAACAACTCCTGCACGATTCTAAGATCCGCATCCCCATCTAAAAGATGTGTCGCAAATGAATGTCTGAAACTATGTGCTGAGATTTTAGGGTTCAAATTTAGTTCATTCACTTTATTTTTGATCATTAAATGCACATATTGCCGAGTACAACGACGGCCTAAACGATTCACAAAAAAATACGAAACATTCTTTACATCCCAAACACTACGAATGGAATCTAAATAATATTTCATTTGTGAAATACAATACGAAGATATCGGAATCACACGTTCCTTGTCCCCTTTACCTTTGACCTTTAAGATACCTTCCGCCAAATGTACATCATTCAATTTTAACTCACAAAGCTCACTTACACGCAAACCACAAGAATATAATACAACTAATATCGTTTTATTATATTGGTCGATCTGATTGTCTTGAAAAGATGAAAAAACTTTTTTTACCTCATCCACCGACAAATAGACAGGCAGATGTTTAGATGATTTCATCCCATGAATTAATAAAGACACATCTTTGATTTCAGGATGCGCAATCGATATCTGCAAATGAAAAGAATGAATACTCGCAATCATACGATTGACACTCGAGGCAATGTGATCTTCGGCATAGACATCCAAAAAGTCTTCGATATCCAAAACTGAAATGTTTTCGCACAACAAAATATTTCTTTTACCTAAGAAATTTAAATACACCTCAATATCATGAAGATACGATTGTTGCGTTTTCTTTGATTTTCTTTGTAGAACATTCAAATATAAGCGGTAATCTTCAAATGCATCTTTTAATTTCATAAGAGTATTATAACACAAATCAAATGTAAATTGGTTCTAATACCTTCATGTCACAATTTGATTCTTTAACTGCTTCAATTAATACCGATTTTACTTGGTTGTCACGATGATCATATGCGAACTGCAAGTTACGAATACTAAAGTGATTCGCATACAAAACTTTATTGATCTCATTTAAACGATTCGGACGATGCACCATATAAAAACGCCCATAACTCTTCAATAATCGATTCGCATGGAAGACCAATTGTTCCAAAGTCAAATTCTCTTCCATTCTTCCTAAATGTCGAAAATTCAATTGTTCCGGTAGCTGATTGGCATCCATTTTAAAGTATGGCGGATTGGAAACAATCACATCAAACAAATCATCTTCATACCTTTGTATTGGCTGATTGACAATTTTTACAGGATGCTTGATAAACATATCCGCATTCTTTTGAGCAACCTTACTAGTCTGTTCTAATATTTCAACACCCACAAGTTCTTTGACATTAAACTGATCAAAATAAACGAGTAAAGCCGCATTATTGGTACCAATATCTAAAATGCGCTCCTGTTTTTTTAAATGCACAAATTTAGCTAAAAGTTTTGTATCCGTATTAAAACGAAAATGCTCTTTATCTTGATATAACTTCAAGTTTTCATCCATAAAATAATCTAAAGTTAAACTCAACTGGCATCCTCCTTCTTCAATAAATCACTCGCCTTTATAAAACATTTACTATCCATTTTTTCATTCAGACGATTCAATATAAAATCCGTATTTTCTTGTGGAGTTTCAAATAAATCAATCTGTTCTACAATCTTTTTGGCATCTTTTAAAGACCCAATATGTACACCTATATAGCGATAGCCAATGGGTTCAAAATATTCTTCTAACAATTGCCGGCAAGCCCCAAAAATCATAGGATACGTATTCGCATACTGACTTAAATTCATACTGTGACACACATTATGAAACGCTGTATCTCGTAAAGTTAACGTAACAAGTTTTCCTTTTTGATTTTCTTGCTGCATCTTATGCGTTAGTTCTCGAACGATATTCTCAAGACAACTATTCACTTCATCAATTGAATATAGATCATTGGAATATGTTCTAGAAATCGAAATACTCTTTTGTGTAGTTGAATAACATAAAGTCGCACTCGAATTCCCTCTTGCCTTTTGAATCAAAGAATAAGACGATTTTCCCAATCTATGTATGATCTTTTGTTCATTCTTTTCATCCGCAAAATCACCAATTGTATAAATACCCATTTCATTTAAAATAGGCACGCTCTTTTTACCAATGCCATTCATTTCATGGATCTTTAAAGGCCATAGTTTTGTTGAAAGCTCCGACTTTCTTAAAACCGTGATTCCTTTTGGCTTACGCATGTCACTCGCCATTTTCGCAAGAAAACGATTGGGCGCAACACCAATCGAACAATTCAAATGACACTTTTCATAAACACCATTTTGAATTTCAAACACAAGATCCAAAGGCCTTTTATAACGCTTAATAATATCCGTTACATCCATGTAACACTCATCTATACTCGCCGGTTCAATTTGATGGGTAAATGTTTTTAAATACGCAAAAAACTGAGCTGACATGGAACGATAGTAGCCATAATCACCTTGGATCAATACTAAATCTGGACATAGACGCAAAGCCTCATAAACAGGCATCGCACTATGCACACCATATTTTCTGGCTTCATAGTTTGCAGTTGAAATCACGCCTCGCTTTGAAGTGGAACCTACCGCAACTGGAAACTCTTTTAAATCCGGATTCTTTATTTCTTCACAACTTGCAAAAAAGGCATTTAAATCAATATGTAATATGACTCTAGCCATGAATCTTCACCCATAGATCTTGCATCGATTCTTTCGCTTTTTGACTCGCTTCACCACTCGTCATTATAGCTAATTCTTGAATCGTTTTGTCTTGATCAAGTTCTTGTACACTTGTGATGGTTTCACTTGCAGATGCTTTTTTATTGACCAAATAATGCGTATTGGCATAGACGGCAACACTTGCCAAGTGGGTAATACATAAAACTTGGTAATTTTTGGATAAAGCCTTCATCTTAGCACCCATAGCTAAGGCAACTTTACCACTCACACCCGTGTCAATTTCATCAAAGATGATGGTTTCGATGCCGTTCGTTGCTTGGAACACCACTTTTAATGCCAACATCAATCTTGAAAGTTCTCCTCCAGATGCAGAAGCACTTAAACTTGAAAAATCCTGTCCTGGATTCATAGAAACTAGAAATTCAATGTCATCAATTCCATTGCTTGAAGGTTTCTTTTCCATACAAGAAATCATAAAGCGAGCATTTTCTAACATCAAGTCTTTACAATGTTCCATTACTTTTGATTCGAGTTGAGAAAAGACTTCTTTTCTTTTTAATGACAATGCATTTGCCAACTTCATATACGCCGTAAACGATTCTTCTTTTTCTTTCTCTAATTTATCAAACCCATCCTGACGATGAATTATTCGATCGATCTTATCTGTGATACTCTTTTTAGACTCCATTAAACTCGTATATGAACCACCATATTTACGATATAATTTCTTGATCAAATATTGACGACTTTGCAGACTATCCAAATCTAAAGAATCATTAGAATGTGTATCACGCATATGCTTTAATTCTTCATCCACACTTTGTAAAGAATAATATAAATTTTTGAATGATTCTTCATAGTCATTTAAGATGGGTGATTTTGAAGCTTGTTTATATAAAGTATATAAAGAATCTAACGCTCCATTTTCTTTATCAATTTCATATAGACAAGACGAAAGATCCTCTGAATTTTTATACCAGCTGGTTGCCGCGTGAATCTGATCATTTAATGCATCCAATTCATCTTCTTGAATATTCGCATTCTCAATTTCATCCAGCTGTGCCGTTAAAAATTCCAATTCGGCATCCGAAAATTCTTCGTTTTTTAATGTTTCTAATTCATGTAAGACATTTGAATACTTCACATACGCTTCCTTTACAGAAGCTTTTAAACCCATAGTCTTCGCATAACTATCCAACAATTCCATTTGAACAGATGTGTCCATTAAACGATACGTATCCATTTGCGAATGAATATCGACCAATAGATTGACAATCTTACGCACAAAAGATAGTGTCGTGATCTGTTGATTGATGCGTACGGTACTCTTATTATTATTTAAAATCGTACGCGAAATAATCACTTGATCATCAACCTCAAAGCCATTCTCTTCTAAGATCGCATTGACTCTATCATTCGATGTTAAAACCATCGATAAGATTGCCTTGTCTTTTCCATTACGAATCACATTCGATTTAATACGATTCCCACTCAAATAGCCAATCGCATCAATTAATAATGATTTACCAGCACCTGTTTCTCCGGTAATCACACTCATTCCATCTGTAAAGTCTATGATACAAGATTTGAATAATACATAATCTTTTACTGACAATTGTTCAATCACAAAACCACCTCAAGTCTACTTACTATTTTAACTTAAATCCAAATGAAAATAAACGATTATAATCCATGTGAACGAGAAAACAAAAAAATAAGAATATCTTCACATTAAGATATTCTTAAATCTTTGGCATACACCATATATTCCTGATTGCCACTTCTTCCTTCTAGAATGCTTGGCATCGCTTCAACGCTTCTATAATATTGAAATAGAAAAGATTTTACATCTTCAACAATCTGTAAGGCAAGCTTAGAATTCTTTAGAACGCCATGCTTATTCAAAGCAGTAGGACCACACTCAAATTGTGGTTTTACAAGTATCGCCATATGGCGAATGGATAAAACACGTAATACATGTTCCAATATGGTCTTACAAGATATAAAACTAACATCCATACACATAAAATCAATCGATTCATCAAACCATTCTGGCACAATTTCACGAGCGTTGTGCCCTTCCATTTTGATTACACGACAATCTTGATCTAATTCTTTGGCAAGTTGAAGATGACCTACATCTAAGGCATATACTTTTTTAGCTCCATATCGAAGACATACATCCGTAAATCCACCTGTACTCGCACCAATATCTAATACAACCTGATTTTGAATATTCACATTGTACTTATCTAAACAACCCTTTAGTTTAAAGGCACCACGAGAAACAAATTCATCCTCAGTATGTGTTACGACAATATCATCTTCATCGCCAACTAAAAAACTAGCCTTTGTGATGACTTTTCCATTGACACTGATTTTACCCTCTTTAATCATATCCTGTGCTTTTGCACGAGACGATATCTGATTGAGTAAAGCTTTATCTAAACGAATCTTATCCATGTTTTTCTAATTCCTCAAATAAACATTCTGTGCTAATCCCTTCTTGAATACGTAAAGATCGAATCGAACCATGACATACATAGTGATCGCCAATACCTAATACATGAATTTTTTCATCCAATGTATTCATATATTCTAAAATAGCACTCGATAAGCCGCCCTTCTTAATATCCGTTTCATAAACCGTAATAGGAAGATTTAATTTTAATAAATCTTTCATCATAACTTCATCAATCGGTTTAAAGAAACGTGCATTGACAACAAGTAAGCCAATCTGATTTTCTCTTGCCTTATTGATCACATGATCCACATCCGGTCCATATGTGATCACAATTTGCGTTGGTGTTCCAACCACAAATTTTTCCCAAGTACCAATTGGAATCAATGAATACGACTTGTTTTTTGCGTATCTCACATTTCCTCTAGGATAACGTACACAAAATGGTTTCTTAGAGGCAAAGGCCGTATAAATCATATTCTGTGCTTCTTTGGCATCTTTCGGCTGAGATAAGACAAGATTTGGAATACTTCTAAGCATCGCAATATCAAACACACCTTGATGCGTTTCACCATCATCTCCAACTAAGCCACAACGATCAATTCCAAGCACAACAGGTACATGCATTCTTGCCATGTCGTGGTTGACTTGATCATAAGCTCTTTGAAGGAAAGACGAATAAATACTCACAAATGGTTTTAGTCCACCTAAAGCCATAGCACAAGCCATTGTAACGGCATGCTGCTCTGCTATTCCACAATCAAAAAAACGATCTGGATAACGTTTTTGAAATTCTAATAATTTACTACCCTGCGCCATAGCGGGTGTGATTGCGACAATACTCTTATCTTTTTCCGCTAGATCCATAACCGTATTTGAGATCACTTGTGACCAGGAAATTTCATTAGGTGGAAGTAAACTCAAAGATTTTCCCGTTACGACATCAAACGGACTGACTCCATGCCACTTACCTACTTTATCTTGTTCCGCAAATTTATAGCCTTTTCCTTTTTGCGTTAGGACATGTACAACAATGGGGCCATCATGTTCTTTGGCAGCCTGAAAAACTTTGATCAAACCAGCAATATCATGGCCATCGACAGGTCCCATATAATCTAAGTTAAACTCTTTAAATAATGGAGCATCGATCACTTCATCTTTGATCTTATCACGGAAATGTGACAATGTATTCAATACGTTAGTTCCTAATTTATTGGATTTTAAGTTGTTTTTTACATCATGTTTTAAATCGATATATAAGTGAGAAGCACGAATATCTGTAATTCGTTTTTCAACACCACTATAATTTTTAGAAATCGACATATTATTATCATTAAAGATGATGACCATCTTCTTCTGTTTAGAACCAATATCATTTAAAGCCTCTAGTGCCATACCACCCGTTAATGAGCCATCTCCAATTACGGCAACAACTTGATAATCATCATGCATTAAATCACGTGCAATCGCATAGCCCAATGCGGCAGATAAAGAAGTAGAAGAGTGTCCTGCTTCCCAACAGTCATACTTACTTTCACTTCGCTTTTGATATCCTGAAAGCCCACCCTTTTTACGTAATGTCGCAAATTGAGTGGATCTTCCTGTTAATATTTTATGTGTGTAACATTGGTGACCTACATCAAAAATCATTTTATCTTTTGGTGAATCAAAGACATAGTGCATCGCAACTGTGACTTCGACAATCCCAAGATTACTCGATAAATGTCCACCTGTTTTCGAAATCGACTCGATTAAAAAGGTTCGAATATCGCTGCACAATTGTGTAAGCTCATCAATTGACATATCTTTGATTTGACTAGGTGACTCAATGTCATACACTTGACTAATCTTTCTCATTTTATAACCCTCGTTAAAAAAACTAGTCCGCTAAAGACTAGTTTTAGCTATTATTAATATACCCCTTTTTTCAAAGAAATTCCATATATTAATATGTACGCTTTAATAAAGTATCCAATACTTTTGTCAGCGAAGTCACATCACAACTCACAAAACCTAGTTCTTTACGAATTGTTTCATCATAGCTAGCAACCATATCTTTAGCACCTTGAAGCCCTAATA